>ENA-OQCQ01000043-OQCQ01000043.1-human-gut-metagenome-genome-assembly--contig:-NODE-43-length-14511-cov-1.116518_pt1 | contig 14511 bp, 11 predicted proteins | sample MGYA00242761_ERZ504585 | MGnify/ENA primary metagenome ERZ504585 (study PRJEB26092, sample SAMD00036343) | human gut metagenome | host: Homo sapiens | study: EMG produced TPA metagenomics assembly of... | reverse complement strand
CAATCGTTTTCGGCAAGTAGCTGCCGGATTTCCTCCGGGGTTATGCCGAGCTGTTTCATGTGGGCAACAAAAGCAGATACTTCTGCGGCGGCAAGTTCTTTTTTCATCTGATGAATCAACTCCTTATCTTCGGTAATAAAGCGTCCGCTGGTCCGCTGGGAATAGATCAGTCCGCTGCGTTCCAGTTCGGAAAGCGCTTTCTGCATTGTGTTCGGGTTGACGGCGGCCTCCTGCGCGAGATCGCGGACGGACGGAAGTTTATCGCCCGGCTGATAGCGCCCGGTGATGATGTCCATCTGTACCCGCTCGATGATCTGCAGATAGATCGGCCGCGAGGAATCAAGATTCCATGGCATATGGCATTCACTCCTTTTGTACTGTTGTATTAATTTGATAGTACAATCATACAATCGGTTTATGGATTTGTCAAGAAAATTAAGAAAAAATTTTAGATTTAGAGGTTAAATTGTGGTAAACTAAGCGTAAGTGCGGCACATTAGTATTAGAAGAAAAACCGCAGAAATAGTTCCGTCTAAAAAGATGGATGAAGGGAGAAATATGGCAGAAATTAAACTGAAAAAAGAGAAGAGATGGATCCGGCGTACTGCTGGGATCTTTCGAGTTTGTTTGGTAGTGATGAAGAATTTGAGAAAACAGAGCAGGAGTTTGCGAAGAAAATAGAAGCGTTCCGCGCAAAACAGGGAACAATGAAAGAGAGTGCAGAAGCGCTGTATGACGTTCTTTCCGGTCTGGATGACATCAGCCGCGTCTTTTCCAGCCTGTATGTCTATGCAAGCCAGAAATATCACCAGGATATGGGAAATCAGAAGTATCAGGGCTATGCCGGAAAGATGGACAGCATGATGGCTGTTCTTGCGGATGCCTCTTCTTTCGTAGAGCCGGAGATCCTGGAGCTTGACGAGGAGACGGTTACAGAATTTGAAAAAGCATATGAGCCGCTCCGTCTGTACGATCGCATATTAAAAGAAAATTTCCGCAAGAAAGAGCACATTCTCTCGCCGGAGATGGAGGCGGTTCTTGCAAAAGCCGGAGAGATGGCATCCAGCCCGGATCAGATTTTCTCGGCATTTTCGAACGCAGACCTCAGATTCCAGCCGGTCACGGATGAAGAGGAAAATCAGGTTCCACTGAGCCACGGCACCTTCGTCGGATTTTTACAGTCGAAGGACCGCCGGGTCAGAAAAGAAGCGTTTGAGAAGTATTATGCGGAGTATGAAAAACACAAAAACATGCTCGCCGCAACGTTCGGTGCCAATCTGAAACAGGCCGCATTCTTTGCAGATGTAAGAAAATATCCATCTGCACTGGCTGCATCGCTGGATGGCGGAAATATCCCGGTTTCGGTTTACGACAAGCTGCTCGAGGCGATTCATGCAAAAATGCCGGCGATGTACCGCTACGTGGCACTGCGTAAAAAGCTGCTCGGTGTGGATGAACTTCATATGTATGATGTTTACGTTTCTCTGACGAAAGAGTACGAGCAGAAATATACGTATGAGCAGGCGATCGAGATCGTGAAGAAAGCGCTTGCCGTGCTCGGGGATGATTATGTGGCACTGCTGGACAAGGGCTTTTCGGAGCGCTGGGTGGATGTTTATGAGAACGAAGGAAAAAAGAGCGGTGCTTACTCCTGGGGTTCTTACGATTCCCATCCGTATGTGCTGATGAGCTTTAACGGAAATATCGATTCGGTCTTCACACTGGCGCATGAGATGGGCCATTCGCTGCATTCCTGGTATTCGAACCATACGCAGCCGTTTACGTATGCGGAGTACCGCCTCTTTGTCGCTGAGGTGGCATCAACCTGCAACGAGGCACTGCTGATCCGCTATCTGCTGAAGCATGCGAAAGAAAAAGAGGAGAAGATTTTCCTGCTGAATTATTTCCTGGATCAGTTTAAGGGAACGGTGTTCCGCCAGACGATGTTTGCGGAGTTTGAGAAGCGGATTCATGAGAAGATGGCAGAGGAAGGCACGCTGACGGCGGACGGTATTTCGGAGCTGTTATCTGTCGATCAACAAGGAGTATTTCGGACCGGATATGATTTCGGATCCGCAGATCGCGCTGGAATGGGCGAGAATTCCGCATTTTTATACACCGTTCTATGTATATCAGTATGCAACGGGATTTTCGGCGGCGATTGCGATCAGCAGCAAGATCCTGGCAGGGGAGCCGGGTATCGTGGAGAAGTACAAACAGTTCTTAAGCGGCGGCTGCTCGATGGATCCGATTGACCTTTTGAAGATCTGCGGCGTCGATATGACGAAGCCGGAGCCGGTGGAAGAGGCGCTGGATGTGTTTGCTTCTTATGTGGAGGAGCTGGAGAAGCTGACCGCGGAAGCGTAAGCACAGGTTTTAAAGTTGCATAAATTTGATGGGAAATATGTGTGAAAAATATACAAAATTTGGCGCGTTTTTCCCTTGAAAAAGTTTTTGGATATGTTACAATATTATTACAGAGTAAAAATGGATGAGCTGGAAATTGAAAAATATTTGCGATTAAGAGGGAGAATTTCCGTATTTCTGTCGAATGCGGAAGATTAAACGTAAATTTTTCGGAATGCGGCTTTGCTCCTGTAAAAATGGGGAGCGGGCCGCGGCCGGCTATGAAAGAAATATTACTGTTCATTCAGCAGTGAACTGTAACAAAAACAGACGGATAGCAGATGAAGTAAGGGTGAGAGTATGAATTTATATGAGGCTATTTTTGTTAGAAAATCAGTAAGGAATTATTGTTTTGATACGCTTCCGCCGCAGACTTTGGATAAGATTTGGGAGCATTATAAGGAGATGCCGGCACTGTTTTCGGGCATCGGTGTGGATATGCGAGTTCTGGACAACAGAAAGGCAGGAGAGAATGCTCAGTATGTTCAGTGTGAAGGCGCCGTATTATATGGCTTTTTATTCGGAGGAGTCAGAACGATATCTGATGAACGTGGGTTATATTATGGAACAGATGGTGCTGTATCTGTGCAGTATCGGACTGGGAACCTGCTTTATCGGAAGTAATCGTGTGAAAAAGGCGGAGCTTGAGAAGAACGGAAAGCGGCTGGTGGGGATCGTCGCTTTTGGTAAGAGTCATGGTTCGCATACGAGACGGCAAAGTGAAGCAAAGAGACTGCCGCTGGAGGATCTTTGTGTGTTCAAAGAGGTGCCGCGGCAGTGGATGACGCAGATGCTGGAAGCGGCGAGACTGTCGCCATCCAGTATGAACAGCCAGCCGTGGAGATTTGTGGTGTATGATAACAGGATTCATATTTTCTCGAAGAAGCACAGTGTGGAGAAGCTTCGGAAGTGGGATGAGGTGAATTTCGGGATTATGTTTGCAAATATGATGGTGGCAGCAGAGGAGCTGTGGCTGGATGTTGACCTGATCAGACTCGGGGATATTTCGCAGAAAAACTTCTCAAATAATCAGTATGTGCTGAGCGCGATTCTGAAGGCTTAGGGGAGAAAGGACGGACGACCTCGGACGACCTCGTGCGGCTTCGTACCTGCGATGCAGGTACGAAGCCACGCGAGGTCTGACGGTGGGGACGGTGGTAAAGCGGCTGGATCCGCCAGAAGGGCGAAAATTGGGTGAATCGTAGATGTTTTTTGATTTTTTTGAAAAAAATTGAAAATAAGTGTTGACAAATGAGGGAAGTTCCTGTATAGTATCATTTGTAAGGTGCAGCGAGCACTTAACAAGATAAAAAATGAAAAATGCGCGAGTGGCTCAGGGGTGGAGTACAACCTTGCCAAGGTTGGGGTCGCGGGTTCGAATCCCGTCTCGCGCTCTTTTTATTACCGAAATTTCTTCACAGGAATTTCGGTTTTTTGTTTTTCCAAAAACTTTTTTTACCAAAGAAAGGAATTCTTATGATTCAGGACATTGCTCCGCATAAATATTATGTAGATTACCAGCCTTCTGTTCCGAACGATACGGATCTTGTTTTAATTTACGGTCATCATACAATTCTGTGCAATTTCGAAGATCCCGAGATCTGCTACCCTTCCATTGCGGAAATTGCAGCTGTTTTTCCGGAGATTAAAGAAAAGGCAAAATTTCTGTTCCGCATTGATGAGACGGACTATTATGAACTGCGCAGTCCGCAGCTTCCGGAATTTGGCATCTGGAAATACGAAAATACACTAATTCTTCGCAGCGCCGTTCCGGGATGGCTCGGGTTTGCCGGTATCACCGGTTACCAGATCCACACCTGGTACACCGACCACACCTACTGCGGCCGCTGCGGAACGAAGATGCATGCGCCTGGAAATGAACGCGCGATGCAGTGCCCTTCCTGCGGCGCGCTCTCCTATCCGGTCATCTGCCCGAGCGTCATCGTTGCCATCACCGACGGTGACCGCCTGCTGCTCACGAAGTACGCACCTTCCCACAGCAGCCACCGCCAGTACGCCCTCGTGGCCGGCTATACCGAGGTCGGTGAGACGCTGGAACAGACGGTGCACCGTGAAGTCATGGAAGAAGTCGGATTAAAGGTCAAAAATCTGAGATACTATAAGAGTCAGCCGTGGTCCTTCAGCGGCTCGCTGCTCGCCGGATTTTACTGCGATGTGGACGGCGATCCGTCCATTACCCTCGACCGCGAGGAACTCTCCGTTGCCGAATGGTTTGACCGCGATTCTCTTCCGGAGACGCCGAACCTCATCAGTCTGACCGGTGAAATGATCGAATGCTTCCGCCAGGGAAAAGAACCGAAATAAAAAATAAGAAATCATTTTGTGACTTAGTCACAGAACTTCCCGTTCTGCTGTGGTATTCTACAGTCACAACAGAAAAACACTTACCGGGAAATAAAAAATCCCGTTTTAAAAAAGGAGGACTTCTATTATGTCATTAATTCATGTTACATCCGAAAACTTTGAAAAAGCTCTGCAGGCAGCACCTGGCGTTGCCGTTGTTGATTTCTTTGCTACCTGGTGCGGACCGTGCAAAATGCTCGCCCCGGTCATCGAAGAGGCAGCTGAGGATATGCCGGAGATCCAGTTCTACAAAGTAGACGTTGACGAAGCACCGGAGCTGGCAAGATCATTTAAAGTCATGAGCGTTCCGACCCTCGCTTTCTTCAAAAACGGCGAACTCGTAAAGAAAAACGTCGGCGCCGTTTCCTATGAGGAGCTGGAAGAACTGATTAACTCTGTAAAATAAACAGCGTAATATTGGAAATGCAAGAAAAAACGTATCGGCACAAAAACCGATAGTTTTTTCTTGCATTTCTTTCCGTTCTTTTCTATCATGGAAGAAACGGCTGCTGCCGTAGTTTACAAAAGAACGTTTTTCTTCCGAAAGGAGTTTTATTTATGTCATCTTTTCTGGAATCCTGTTTTCAGGAGCATTATCCATTTTATTCAAAGCTTACCGCCGATGAACAGCAGACACTCGTGCTCTCTTCCGTCCTGACGACGTATCAGCGCCGGCGATTTTCTCTACAGCTTGTGACGATGACTGTCTCGGCGTTCTGCTTGTCCTCTCCGGCAAGCTCCGCATCTTTATCCAGTCCGGCGAGCAGCGGGAAATTACCCTGTTTACCACCGGTCCCGGCGAAGTCTGCACGCTGTCTGCCTCCTGTGCGATGCAGGAAATCAGCTTTGATATTCTGATTGAGGCCGAGGAGGAGACGAAAGTTCTCATCACTCCGGCCAGCACGTTCCGCAGACTGTTGAATCAGAATATTTACGTTGAAAACTACATTTACCGGGAAACAACGGAGCATTTTTCCGAAGTCATGTGGGCGATGGGCCAGCTTCTCTTTACGCGGCTTGACCAGCGCCTTGCCGGATATCTCGAGGATGAACGCATCCGCACCGGTTCCCCGGTGCTCTCCACCACGCACGAACAGATCGCGCGGAACCTCGGCAGTGCCAGAGAGGTCGTTTCCCGCACCTTAAAGTCGTTCGAGAAAGACGGCATCGTCGCACTCTCCCGCGGCACGGTCACGATTCTCGATGTCAAAAAGCTCCGCGGCATCTGCCGGATGCGCCGATAGTTCTTCTACGTGCGCAGACATTTTCCCACAGGCTCTGCCCTGCCGCTCGAGAAAATATTTTTCAAAAGCGTTCTAACGGCACTCCATCTTAATTTCAATCTCATTTCCTTCCACGGCCACCTTCGCATAACTTCCGACGATCAGCGGCATCGCCGGATGAAGGTGTCCGATGTCGAGATCCATCACGATCGGCACGTTGTATTTTCCAAGCAGATCCGTCACGGCGCGGTACTGGTCGAGTTCCCCCGAATTTCTGTCCGAACTGCAGCGGGCGGCCAATCAGAAAGCCTTTCACATATTGGAACCAGCCGGCGTGCTCCATCTGCCAGATTGCGCGGCGGATCGCAAAGACGTTCAGATCGCACGCTTCCAGAAACCAGACAAAACCGTCCTCTTTATATTTTTCCACAAAATCAACCGTTCCGTCGTACTTCGTTCCAAGAATATTGACGAGACAGTCGAGACAGCCGCCGATGAGCCGTCCCTCAAATGCACTGTCCGCATCCGGGAAGCGGCGCAGAACGCGCGGTTCTGTAATCTGGTACGGCAGATACGGATTTTCCTCGCTTCTGCCCTTCGCATCGTCTCTTTCCCATCCCTCATAGCCGCGGACGGTACGCACTTCTCCCGTCAGTACGCCAAACGCATCCGCTACGGATTTATGCCACGGCTCCATGCCGAAATCACTCGCACACGGACCGTAAACAGCCGCCGTATCGCAGATGGTCGGCAGAAGATACGTAAAATGCGTATTGTCAGAATAGCCGAGATACCATTTCGCCGGTGCCTTTCTGATCTTTTCAAAATCCACGTAATCGAGATCCTCGCACATCAGCTCTCCGCCGCCGCAGGAAATCAGACAGTCATTCTTCTCACTGACATAATATTCCGTCAGCTCTTTTCCGCACTCCTCCGGTGCCGCGCTGATTCCGATGCCGTGCTCTGCATAGCAGTTTGGCCCAAGATCCAGCCGATATCCCATCTCTTTCCATTTTTTCTGTGCATTTGCAAACGCGGACTTGTATGGCTCTGTTGTGCATCCAAACGATGGTGCCACAAAGCCGATCGTTCCGCCCTTTTTCAGATTTTCCGGAAACCTCATATCGCATCCTCCTTTATCCTAATTCTTCTGCCTCCAGATTCTTATACTGCGTCAGCGCATCCCCGAAGATCAGCTCTCCGTCGTTCTGCGCAAAGTACAGCTCCTCTTCTTTTTCCAGTTTTGCCTTTCCGTTCGTCCCCTCGGTAATCTCCGCGCAGAGACGGTCCACCTCCGTTTTCGGAACGAGAACGCGGATTTTCACCTGATCGGTGTACTCGGATTCCAGAATCGGAATCCCCCGCTGGCCGAGCAGATACTGGATTTTACCGATGCCGTTGTAATCCGTCTCAATCAACAGCCGCACGCCGCAGATCTCGTCAATCAGAACACTGTTTGCCAGCCCCTCCTGCACCGCCTGCGAGTACGCGCGCACCAGGCCGCCCGTTCCCAGCAGCGTACCGCCGAAATACCGCGTCACCACAACAAGCACATTGCGGAGGCCTGCTCCCTGTACCACATCGAGCATCGGCCGCCCTGCCGTGCCGGAAGGCTCCCCGTCGTCGCTGCAGCGCACCGTCTCCTGATTTTCTCCAATAATATACACAAAACAGTTATGCCGCGCATCCCAGTATTTTTTCCGCAGAGCTTCCAGGCAGGAAAGTGCCTCCTCCTCAGATTCCACCAGACGCACCGTCGCAATAAAACGTGATTTCTTCTCCACGATTTCCCCCGGTTCCACCCCGGTAACCGTCGAAACTATCGATCATATGTCCTTACTCCTTCATCCAAATATGTACCTATCTTACCATATCATTTCTGAAAAATCAGCATTCTTTTCAGAAATACTTTTATTCCAGCCCTTTATTTGGTATAATAAAAATAAGTATACCCTGCTTTTTGCAGGGCAGGAACACCATTGATTACTGAACTAAATCAGTTTTGCAGGAACATGACATAAGGAGGATTTTCTATATGCACTTTGGAAAAAGTCATCTGGAAGACAAACGTGAAGATCTGCGGTCCCATTACGGAAAGATTGAAAAGACGGCCGGCGTGACGGCGCTGCGCATCGCGTTCTGTCTTCTTCTTGTCGTTCTCGTCTGCGGTGCCGGGCTTGTGATCGGCGCTGTCCGCGGCGTGATTGACAGTGCCCCTGATATCTCGGAGGCAAATATCATGCCGCTCGGCAACGCGTCGTTTATCTACGATGCTGACGGCAACCAGGTACAGAAGCTGACCGGGGCTCAGGGAAACCGTGTCTCGATTTCGATTGAGGAGATTCCGCTCGATATGCAGCACGCGATCGTCGCGGTTGAGGATGCCCGTTTTTATGAGCACAACGGCATCGATCCGAGCGGTATCATCCGTGCTTTCGTTGTCGGCGTCAGCCACGGCTTTCATTTTACCGAGGGCGCCAGCACGATCACACAGCAGCTCTTAAAAAACAATGTTTTCACTGACTGGATGGAAGAGACGCGGATGCAGAGCTTCAAGCGGAAGATCCAGGAACAGTACCTGGCGCTGAAGCTGGAAAAAACACTGACCGCAGAGGGTGAAAACGCCAAAGACGTTATTCTGGAAAATTATCTGAATACGATCAACTTAGGTTCCGGCTGCTACGGTGTCCAGACGGCAGCGCAGACGTATTTCGGAAAGGATGCAAAAGATCTGACGCTCTCTGAATGCGCCGTTCTTGCCGCAATTCCAAAGGCGCCGACGGCATATAATCCGAAAAACCACCCGGAGAAAAACCAGCAGCGCCGCGACAAGATCCTGAACAACATGAAAGAGCAGGGCTACATCACCGAAGAAGAATACACCATTGCCATGAACGACAACGTTTACGACCGCATCGCCATGCACACGCAGTCCCAGGCGGAGAGCGCGCCGTACTCCTACTTTATCGATGAAGTCATCACCAACCTGATCAACGATCTGATGGTACAGAAAGGCTACACCGAAGTGCAGGCAAAGAACGTTGTCTACAGCGGCGGCCTCAAAATTTATACCACACAGGATTCCTACATGCAGTCAATCCTCGATACGGAATTCCAGAATCCGGAGAACTTCCCGGCGAACACGCAGATCGGTCTCGACTGGGCGCTCACCGTAGAGCAGGCAGACGGCGAGGTACAGAACTACAGCAAAGAGATGCTGCAGCTCTACTTCCGCAACAGCGATCCGAATTTCGATCTGCTCTTTGACTCCCAGGAGGAGGCACAGAGCTATATCGACCAGTACAAAGCCGCTATCATGCAGGAGGGCGATACGATTGTTGCCGAGCGCAGCAGCTTCACCCCGCAGCCGCAGGCGTGCATGACCGTTATGGACCAGCGCACCGGTTACGTGAAAGCCATCGTCGGCGGACGCGGCGAAAAAACAGCAAGTCTTACCTTCAACCGCGCAACCGATAATTATTCCCAGCCGGGTTCCACGTTCAAGATTCTTTCCGCGTACGGACCGGCGCTCGACCTTGGAAAGATTACACTCGCTACGGTAATTAAGGATGAGCCGTTCAACTACAGTGACGGCACACCGCTGCAGAACTCGGATCTTACCTACCATGGTGATGTTACCGTCCGCCAGGCGATCATCAATTCCATCAATATCCCGGCCGTCAAGGTACTGACCGAGCTTACGCCGAAGGTCGGCTTTGATTATCTGAAGAAGCTTGGTTTTTCCAAACTCTCCGAGGAATACGATATAATCCAGCCGCTGGCTCTCGGCGGTATCACCTACGGTGTCAGTGATCTCGAACTGACGGCAGCCTACGCGGCAATCGCAGACGGCGGCCAGTACCGCAAGCCGGTGTTCTACACAAAGGTTACCGACAGCAAGGGAAATGTTTTAATTGACAACACAGAAAACAAGGCAACGCAGGTCTTCAAGGCAAGCACTGCCTCCCTCCTCACCAATGTCATGGAGGATGTTCTGGAAAAAGGTACCGGTGTTGCCGCCCGCCTCGACAATATGCACGCAGCCGGAAAAACCGGTACGACGAACGAGGCCAAGGATCTCGTCTTTGCAGGCTTTACACCATATTATACCGCTGCCATCTGGGCAACGTATGATACACACGCGGAGTTTCCGGAGAGCGACCGTGAATTCCACAAACGTCTCTGGGCAAAGGTCATGAATGAAATCCACGAAGGCCTTGCCGATATGGATTTCGAAACTTCCGCAACAGTACAGGAGGCAACGATCTGTACGAAGACCGGCCTGCTCGCCCGCTCAAGCTGCCCGTCCATCACCGAATACTTTGCGGTATCCGATCTGCCGACCGAGCGTTGCAAGGGCCACTACACCGCGCCGGCCTCAACACCGACGCCGACCAGAACCCCTTCTGCAGCATCAACTCCGCAGGCAACCCCGACACCGACGGAGGCACCGCAGGAAACTCCGGCTCCGACCGAAACACCTGCCGATCCGCCTTCTAATACACCGGAGACTCCTGACACACCGGATACCCCTGATGCACCGTCAGAACCGGATACCCCGGCGGAGATATCGGAAGTACAGCCGCAGTCCGAAGAGAGCGGCTCTTCCGAATAACTTTTTCAGTCAGTCTATGCACAAAAAACCGGCCCTCTGGCATATGCCAGCAGGACCGGTTTTTCTATACTTCTTTTTTCATCTGAATCAATTAGTCAATCAGCATTTTTGCTGCGCCGTAGATACCAGCATCGTTTCCAAGGGAAGCGAGTACGATCGGGGTATCTTTGCATGCGATGAATGCTGCTTCACGGTAGTATTTAGCTACGCCGTCGATCAGGATCTGGCCTGCTTTGGATACACCGCCGCCGACTACGATAACTTCCGGGTCAACAACGCATGCGAATACTGCAAGTGCTCTTCCGAGGTACTCGGAGAACTCCTGAACGATTGCTTCTGCTGCTGCATCGCCTTCTTTTAATGCATCAAAGACAGCTTTTGCACTGATGGACTCTCCTCTTTCTCTTAAAGAAGACGGAGTATCATGGGATGCCAGATATTTCTTTGCCAGACGAACGATACCGGTTGCAGATGTCATCTGCTCGAGGCATCCGTGGTTTCCGCAGTTGCAGACCGCTTCTTCTTCCGGCTCAACACATGCATGACCACCTCGCCGCCTGCGCCGTGAGCACCTGCTACGATCTTGCCGTCCACGATGATTCCGCCGCCGACACCGGTTCCAAGGGTAACCATAACCAGGTTCTTGCTTCCCTTTCCGCCGCCTGCCCACATCTCACCGAGAGCTGCTGCGTTTGCGTCGTTTGCTGCTTTTACTGCCATTCCGCCGAGTTCGTCGGAAAGCTCTTTTACGATATTTTTATATCCCCAGTTCAGGTTGACTGCGATGGAAAGCTCACCTTTGTCATTAACCGGGCCAGGTACGTCAATGCCGACACCGGCAACATCATCTGCCGCGATACCCTTCTCAGCCATTTTTGCTTTTACGCTTTTTGCGATATCCGGCAGAATTTCGCTTCCGCCGTTTTCGGTGCGGGTCGGGATTTCCCATTTTTCCAACAGAGTTCCGTCTGTCTGGAACAGTCCGCATTTTACTGAAGTACCCCCAACATCAATTCCAAATACATAGTTTGCCATTTTCTTACTTCTCCTCTCTTTTTTTCACTAAGTTAGCCTGTACACGGCGGTACAGCTCCTGTGCGGCATTGTAGCCCATCTTCTTCTGTCTGTGGTTGACAGCAGCGGTTTCTACGATGATCGCCAGGTTACGGCCCGGACGGATCGGAAGGGAATGGCAGACAACCTTGTTTCCAAGGAACTCAATATACTCTTCTTCCAGGCCCAGACGGTCGTATTCTTTCTCTTTGTCCCACTCTTCAAGCTTGATAACAAGGTCGATAGACTGGGTATCCTTTACGCTCTCGACACCAAACAGCGTCTTGACGTCGATGATACCGATACCGCGCAGCTCGATAAAGTGACGCGTGATATCCGGTGCCGTTCCGACCAGCGTAATGTCGCTGACACGGCTGATTTCAACCACATCATCGCTGACGAGACGATGGCCTCGTTTGATCAGCTCCAGTGCAGCCTCGCTCTTTCCGATTCCGCTCTCGCCCATGATCAGAACGCCCTCGCCGAATACATCGACCAGCACGCCGTGGATGGAGATCATCGGGGCAAGCTGGACATTCAGCCAGCGGATGATTTCAGCCATGAAAACGGAAGTCGATTTGTCTACCGCAAAGGCCGGTACCTGATAACGATTGCACAGCTCCAGAATTTCCGGTCCCGGAATCATCTTCGTGGTGAAAATGACACATGGGATCTTGCGGCTTACAAACTCTTCAAACGCGCGGACGCGCTCGCTCTCTTCAAGATGCTGCAGATACGTGAACTCTACATAACCGATGATCTGCACACGCTCATTGGCAAAATGCTCATAGTAACCGGTCAGCTGCAGTGCAGGACGGTTGATATCCGGTGTGGCAATGACAAGATCTGTCATATCAACCTCTGGTGTCAGGTTGCGGAGATCCATTTCCTCCACCATTTTGGTCATTTCAATTTCTTTCATTTTCCTGTCCTCCGACTTCATTCGACGTCTTTTTAAATCCGTCTCTTCTATGATTTTAGCACAATAAAGCATCACGGGCAACCTAGAAATTTAACTATTTTGACGAATCCTCATTTTCCTCCTGTGCAGGTGCGTGAAAGAATGTGTAAACCTGCTCCGCTGCCTTTTTATTCATGCCCGGAAGTCCGGAAAGTTCTTCACGGTTGCCGCCTTGATATCATCAATTCCCTGAAAGTGGCGCATCAGTTCTTTCCTTCTTGTCGGCCCGATGCCCGGGATGTCGTCGAGAATCGAGTGGACCTGGCCTTTGCTCCGCAGCAGGCGGTGGTATTCGATTGCAAAGCGGTGCGCCTCGTCCTGCACGCGTGTGATCAGTTTGAAGCCCTCGCTGTTCCGGTCGATCGGGATTTCCACGTTTCGGAAATACAGACCCCTCGTGCGGTGCTTGTCGTCCTTTACCATACCGCAGACCGGAATCGCAAGATCCATTTCTTCAAGCACCTCAAGCGCAATGTTAACCTGGCCGCGTCCGCCGTCCATCATGATCAGGTCCGGCAGCCGCTCGAAACCGCTGTCCTCCTGGATGCCGCGCAGAAAACGGCGGCTTAAGACCTCTTTCATACTGGCGTAATCGTTCGGTCCCTCGACGGATTTGATCTTGAATTTTCGGTAATCGGCGCGCTTTGGCTTTCCTTTCTCGTAGACGATCATTGAGCCGACCGACTGGAAACCGCTGATATTGGAGATATCGTACGCCTCGATGCGGTCGATCGACGGCAGGTTCAGCCATCTGGCGATCTCTTTTACGGCACCGACCGTCCGACCCTCTTCCCGCTTGATCCGCTCGCGGTCCTGGTCGAGAACGATCTGTGCGTTCCGCTCTGCCAGTTCCACCATTTTTTCCTTGCTGCCCTTTTTCGGCACGCGGATGCGGACCTTCTGGCCCCGTTTGCTGCTTAAATACTCTTCCATCAGCTCCTGCTCGGCAATCTCCTCGGAAATCATGATTTCCCGCGGGATGAACGGCGTGCCGGAATAGAACTGTTTCATAAACGTGAGCAGCACCTCGCTTTTCTGCTCCTCCTCGCCGATCCGCAGATAATAATGCTCCCGCCCGATCAGCTTTCCGTTCCGGATAAAGAAGACCTGCGCCACCGCATCCTCTTTGTCCATCGCAAGCGCAATGACATCCTTGTCCTCGCCGTCACTGTTCGTAATCTTCTGCCGCTCGCCGATCCTGCGCACGCTGTCGATCAGATCACGGTACTCCGCCGCCTGCTCGAACCGCATCTCCTCAGCCGCCTCCGTCATTTTTCCAGTCAGCTCTTTGATCATGTCATTGTAATTTCCATTCAGAAAACTGATCGCCTTTTTGATCTGCTCGCCGTACTCTTCTTTGGAAATGTATCCCTGGCACGGTGCCTTACACTGGTGGATGTGATAGTAAAGACACGGGCGGTCCTTGCCGATCTCCTTTGGCAGGCTCTTATTGCAGGAACGGATATCGTACAGCTTCCGCAACAGTTCGATCGTATCTTTCACAGCTCCGGCGCTCGTGTACGGGCCGAAATATTTCGCCTTGTCCTTCTTCATCTGATGGGAAAACAGAATGCGTGGAAAATCCTCGTTCACGGTCACCTTAATGTACGGGTACGCCTTGTCATCTTTCAGCATCGTATTGTATTTCGGACGGTGCTCTTTGATAAGGTTGCACTCCAGCACGAGCGCCTCCAGTTCGGAATCCGTCACAATATACTCAAAACGGGCGATATGCGTGACCATCCGCTCAATCTTCGGCCCTTTGTTGCGGCTCGTCTGGAAATACTGGCGGACACGGTTTTTCAGCGAAATCGCCTTTCCTACGTAGATAATTGTATCGTCCGCGTCGTGCATCAGATAGACGCCGGGTTTCCCCGGCAGTTTTTTCA
>ENA-OQCQ01000042-OQCQ01000042.1-human-gut-metagenome-genome-assembly--contig:-NODE-42-length-14543-cov-1.364248_pt1 | contig 14543 bp, 16 predicted proteins | sample MGYA00242761_ERZ504585 | MGnify/ENA primary metagenome ERZ504585 (study PRJEB26092, sample SAMD00036343) | human gut metagenome | host: Homo sapiens | study: EMG produced TPA metagenomics assembly of... | reverse complement strand
CCACATAAACAATGTTTTTGTTGAAGGCAATAATACAGACAAAAATCACATTGAGGAATATAAGTCCACAGGCAAATCCGGCTCCCTTGCCAAACGCATGTGCCAGTCCGACACAGCAGAGGATATTCATAACCAATGCCGCAATCATTGCTACAATAATCAAAATAAGCGCAAATATCAGCATGCCCATGTGAGCTCCGATGCGGTTTCCGGCATATCCATAGGTAGAATCATAATACGACCCCATATAACTGGATGTCATAACGGAAAGTCCCGAGGCAATAATCTCATACATCAATAAAATACATCCTGCTATACTTGCGATACTTGCCACAAGATATCCCCAGAACAGCTTCTGTTTCCCTGCAATCCTGAATTTTACATATGAGCTGTAAAACGGTACAATAGCCGCCCAGCCGTGCTCTCCTGCCTTTGCATACATAATCCATGATGCAACAATTGTCAGTACCATAACTGCCAGATTGATAAACGACTCAAAGCCGTCAATCATACTCATAATAGTATAATATGTGCTCATTTTTTCTCCCTTTCATAACCAAAGTTTGTTTGTTATTCAAAGTATACATCACCATAGTCAGAGTGCAATAATTAAAAAGCTTTTCATACACCGTTTTTTTGCACCCTTGACAAATCCCTTCTTAAACAGCTATAATATCGTCAATTGAAGCATAATTACATTTCAACAGGCTTTGATGGGAACAAGTACATTTCTGCAATACTTACAGAGAGCTGCCGGCAGGTGAGAGGCGCAAGGAAAACAGATCTGGAATACATCCCGGAGCTTTGCACCGAACGTCATACCGGATGGTTAAATATCCCCGGTTCGATTAATAAGCTGCAACGTATTGGCACACGTTATAGTGCCGGAGTGTTAGCAGAATCGGCTATTTTCACTATATAATATATGTCGAATAATGTGTGACAACTCACGGAGGCATTCCTGTGCGAGCAGGATGCAAATTAAGGTGGTAACGCGAGAAATCCCCCTCGTCCTTAAATGGATGAGGGGGATATTTTATTTTTCAGAATACAGATTCAACTTATCAGGAGGAAAATCATGACAATTTATGACGAATTAGTTGCCCGCGGTCTTATCGCGCAGGTAACAGACGAAAAAGAAATCAAGGAACTTATCAACAACGGAAAAGCTACCTTCTACATCGGCTTTGATCCTACAGCAGACAGCCTTCACGTTGGACACTTCATGGCTCTTTGCCTTATGAAGAGACTTCAGATGGCAGGAAACAAGCCTATCGTGCTTATCGGTGGAGGTACCGCACAGATCGGTGATCCATCAGGACGTACAGATATGCGCCAGATGATGACAACAGAGACTATCAACCACAACGTAGAGTGCTTCAAGAAACAGATGAGCCGCTTCATCGACTTTGGCGAGGGAAAAGCTATCATGGTAAACAACGCTGACTGGCTAATGGACTTAAACTACGTGGATGTGCTCCGCGAGGTTGGTGCTCATTTCTCAGTAAACCGTATGCTTACAGCTGAGTGCTACAAGCAGCGTATGGAAAAGGGCCTTTCCTTCCTTGAGTTTAACTACATGATCATGCAGAGCTACGATTTCTACACACTTTTCCAGAAATACGGCTGCAACATGGAGTTCGGTGGAGATGACCAGTGGAGTAACATGCTCGGTGGAACAGAGCTCATCAGACGTAAGCTCGGAAAAGACGCATACGCTATGACAATCAATCTGCTCCTAAACTCTGAGGGCAAGAAGATGGGCAAGACACAGTCAGGTGCAGTATGGCTTGATCCTAACAAAACTACACCATTCGAGTTCTTCCAGTACTGGAGAAACGTTTCTGATGCCGATGTTCTTAAGTGTATCAGAATGCTCACCTTCCTTCCTCTCGAGGAGATTGACAAGATGGAAAGCTGGGAGGGCGCACAGCTCAATGAAGCCAAGGAAATTCTGGCATTCGAGCTTACAAAGCTTGTTCACGGTGAGGAGGAAGCCACAAAGGCTAAAGAGGCAAGCCATGCACTTTTCGCAGGCGGAGCCAACAACGCAAATATGCCTACAGTTACCGTCACAGCTGAGGACTTCCCTGACGGAGAGCTTGATATCATCTCTGTTCTCGTAAAAGCAGGACTTTGCGATTCAAGAGGAGACGGCCGCAGAAATATCCAGCAGGGCGGTGTTTCCGTTGCAGACGAGAAGGTAACTGATATTTCTACCAAATACACTCTCGACGATTTCAAGGGCGAGGGTCTTATCATCAGACGTGGTAAAAAGAAATTTGCCAAGGTTGTAGCTGAATAGACAGAGAATCCCCGGTAGTAACTACCGGGGATTTTTACTTTCAGCCATATTTTATTTTGAAAATTCATTTGCAGGAAATTCATATGGCACAAATTTACTGCTGCATGTAACTGTATACTCCGTTTCTCCCGAAACAGTTTTTTGTTCTGTGCCAACACCCTCTCCGCAAATCCAGTATGAACCATCATTTTTTTCTATTACGGTATTCATCATTTCGGCAGGATATTCCCCATCAAACCCGGCAAGGCTGTACTTGTCCGAATTATATTGTAATCCGCCTGTCCATACCATTATTACATCAGATGCAACCTTAGTCGGTGTCTTTACGACAAGACTGTCTGCTATTCCACAGTTGTCAGCCGGATTGTATCCCCAGGTCCATACTGTTCCATCATTTAACAGTGCCGCATGAAATGTACACCTGTTACCAAAACAGCATTATCAAGGATTTTTTCCGGCTTCTTTATAAATGACACCGCATAATTCTCAAATGTCATGCTCTCATTTGTAGTGCCCCAGGACCATACAGAACCATCATTTTTGATAGCAATAATGTCAAATTTACCGCACCTTGCATACCTCACATCTTCCATGATAAGACGTGGTGTGTCCACATAATAATTATTATCAAAAGCTTCGCTGTCTTATCATAGCCATATTTCTTACTGAATTCCTCAGTACCTTTTCCTGCATGTCCAAATGCATATAGCTTATTATCCTTTGTAAGATAAATCGCAAAACCCTCTCTGGAATAATCTACATGCACAACATTTTCTGCAATCTTTACCTTTTCACTATGTACATCATAATCACGATTCCCCTGTGCAAGCTGTCCCCAGTCATTGTTTCCACATCCCCACAAAACATTGTTTTCATCTATGGTGTACAGATTTCCCGGATCACCCGTATTCGTAATATAATGATCTGCAATATTGATAGATATATCCTTAAGTTTTTCTGTCTGATTTTGCTCGGTCTCAGCAACACCTTATTATTTACATCCGTACTATCTTTAATATTACTTTTAAAATACATAACACAACTGATTGCAGCAATACATATAACCACAAACAAACTAACTAAAATTTTCTGGATATATTTGTTCTTCAGCATGAAATTCTCCCTTCTTATTAATGTTGAGATAATTCTAAGTTCGCAAACTCCACTTCAAGTGGTGGTTTAATTTTAGCCCTCCTTAGAACTCGCTAACACAACCTCACTCTCTATCGAGTTCTGAGTATATTTTTTGCTATTTTCTGCATTCTGTTTAATAAAAAATATCACACTTTCCAAAATCGCCAGTACTACAATGGTTATAATAATTACTTTTTTTATTCATCATATAATAAATATAGTCGATATTATGACCATCTCTCTTCTCCATGTAAAAAATACGGTTTTAGATGTATTTTTTCCCTTAATATAGTAATATCTGTACCTTAAACATACTATTATCCGTTGAAATATTCATTGCACCATTATATTTACTAACAGCATTTTTTACAGAGCATAAGCCCATTCCATGATTTTCTTTATCTGCTTTTGTTGTGACCAGATTTCCATTAGTATCCTTTTTATGTCTCCTGAAAACGGATTAGAAAATCCTGATAAGCAAGGCCTTTCTTTCTGTATACCAGATCTACATTAACCTCTCTTTTACTAACATCATCAAGTTTGCAGACTGCTTCAATTGAATTATCAAGACAATTGCCAAGTATCACACAAATATCCGCATCATTAAATCTATGTTTCTGTGGAATTTCAATACGTAAATTCAGCTTTATGTCTGATTTCTCCATAACAGATTTTTTGTAATTTAAAAGAGTATCAACTACTATATTTCCGGTATTAATTTCTGAATTATTTTTCAGATAATTCTCTCCATTTAATATGTCATCAATATAGTCTATTGCACCTTCAAACTCTTTTCGCACCGCGTACTCTCTTATACACATTAAATGATTTTCAATGTCATGCTTGAGCTTTCTGATATTTAAATTTGCCACTTCCCGTTCCTGAAGTTGCTCTTTACACAATTCTATTTCTTTATCAAAAATTGCCTGTTGTTTCTTTAACTCCAGCTTCTCCGCCAATTCCTCATATATCTTAAATATCATAAAATTTAACACTAAGATTATTCCTGATGAAATCAGACAAAAAACAGCAGCATTTTTATCATCTGATTTTTCGCAAAGCATAAAAAGAGTATTCAAAAATAAAAAATACTTCCCATAGGTATAGAAAACAACATACACCAATATGAAAATGGAATTTTCCTCTTCAAGCTGCTGTGTTTCAATGCTTTCAACACTCTTAATATGGTAAGCAATACGAGTTTTGATATGAGTGAACCAGCTATCTGATATTGTGTATATCTTATATCTAAAAAAATAAATACCAGACCAACAACAACCTCTGATATCATCCCCAGTAAATTGATAATTACTACGCATACTATTTTTTTAATTATGCTTCCATAATAAAGCAGTATACAAAAAAACAGGCTTGTAGCGATTTCTAATATAAGAAGCAAAAATGGCTGTGCAATATACTCAGTCCCGCAAATATCCACCGCTAAAAAATACTATCCAAACAATCAATGAAAATGAAAAAGGCAAATCTTTTTTTACAAAGAATATCCCCATTGCCTCTTTTATTATCACCAAAAATAAACTTGTTGAAATCAAATAAAATAATATTTCATTCATCTAAAAAATCTCCCACAAGCAGATTATTATATTGTTCCCTGATCTTTTTTTGCCGGTCTTCACTGATCTGTAAAACCGTACTATCACGCAAAGTAACATGAGAGAAGCTTATCTTTACATATAAATCTGTAATTTACCAGATATGACTGGTGAATTCTCAGAACGATTTTACTATCGCCTAATTGTTTCTCAACATAATTAAGCTTTCCATAAAATTTATCTTTTCCGTCCATATGTATTATATTGATAAGTCTTCCTGAGCTTTCAAAATATGAGATGTTATTTATCGGTATCTTATAATCCGCTTTATTAAAACGATATTCAAAATATGTTTCATCCTTAAGTATCCGCTCGTAGGCTTTATTAAAATACACTTCAAAAATATAATCATCCACTGGTTTTTTTATAAACCTAAATGGCTCTACTTCAAACAACTCAATAAAATAATTGTCATATGCGGAAATGTATATCAAAATTGCATCCGCATCATTTTCCCTGATTTTTCGCGCAACTTCTATACCATTAATCCTGACCATTTCAATATCCAGATATAACAGCTCATATTTATTTTTCCCGAATGCTATATCGTCCCATAACTCACTTCCGTCAGAAAAAACTTCTATATTCATTTTTATCATCTGCTTTTTAGAAATCTGTAAAAGCATTGCTTCTATTTTTGACGCAAAGACTAAATCATCATCACATATCGCTATATTTATCAAAGTGTTTTCTTCCTTTACTGTTTTGTTGATGCTATGTTTATTTTCAATTATAGCCTATTATCCATCATTTATATATATTAAACCCTACTTTTTCCTCATCTTCTCTTGACTTCTCATTAATAAGTGAATATAATTTACCTAATTGATACATCAACGCTTTAAAGCGCTGATAAAAGGAGGAATTATCATGAAAAAGAGATCTAAAATTTTAGCTTCACTTGTTCTTGCAGGAACAATGGTTCTTGGACTTGCCGGATGTGGAGATTCCGGTTCAGCAAACGGTGGCACACAGTCAGGTAAAAACTCAGATGCCAAATATCAGGTAGGTATCTGCCAGCTCGTACAGCACGAGGCTCTCGATGCCGCTACAAAGGGCTTTGAGGATGCATTAAAGGACAAGCTCGGAGATGATGTATCCTTTGACGAGCAGAATGCCGCAGGAGATGCTTCTACATGCTCTACAATCTGCACCAAGTTCGTCACCAATGACTACGACCTTATCCTTGGAAATGCTACAGCAGCTCTTCAGGCCGCTTCAGCAGCTACAGACTCTATTCCGATTCTCGGAACATCTATCACAGACTACGCTACAGCTCTTGATATGTCAGACTGGTCAGGCACTACAGGAAAGAATATTTCAGGTACTACAGACCTCGCTCCACTCGATGAGCAGGCCAAATGCATCAAGGAGCTCTTCCCGGATGCAAAGAACATCGGTATCATCTACTGCTCATCTGAGCCAAACAGTATCTACCAGTCAACAACCATTACCAAATACCTTGAGGATGAGGGATACACTGTAAAGGAGTACACCTTCTCTGATTCAAATGATGTCGCTGCAGTAACACAGAGCGCATGTGATGCATCTGATGCAATCTACATCCCGACTGACAACACTGCTGCTTCATGTACAGAGGCTATCAACAATGTAGCTTCACAGGCTAAGAAACCTATCTTCGCTGGCGAGGAAGGAATCGCTAAGGGCTGTGGTGTGGCAACACTTTCTATCAGCTACTATGACCTTGGATACACAACAGGTGAGATGGCTTACGATATCCTTGTAAATGGTACAGACATCAAAACTATGGAGGTTAAGAGCGCTCCTAAGTTCACTAAGGAGTACCTTCCGGACCGCGCCAAGGAGCTTGGAATCACAGTTCCTGACGGATATGAGGAAATCTCAGCTGAATAAACAGCTGCACTATGGAGGTATTTAATAAAATGATTCTAATGAATTATTTTGCAACCTTAAATCCGGTTGCATTCACCAATGCCCTTCCGGGCAATATAGCCCAGGGTCTGATATGGGGTATCATGGCACTCGGTGTTTATATCACTTTCAGACTGCTGGACTTCGCCGATCTGACGGTTGATGGCTCATTTGCAACAGGTGGTGCCGTAACCGTTATGATGACGATTAACGGCTACAATATCTGGGTTTCACTGCTTTGCGCATGTATTGCCGGTCTGCTCGCAGGACTCTGCACAGGTCTCTTACATACAAAGCTCGGCATTCCTCCGATTCTGGCAGGAATCCTTACACAGATAGCGCTCTACTCTATCAACTTAAATATCATGCAGCGCCACGCCAACCAGGCACTTAGCGCAGACAAATATAATCTGGTGCTTTCATCACGTAATCTGACACATGCGATAATTGTCGGTGTGATTTTCTCGGTTGTAATTATCGCGGTGCTTTACTGGTATTTCGGAACAGAGCAGGGCTCTGCTATCCGTGCCACCGGCTGCAACCCTGCAATGAGCAAGGCTCAGGGTATCAACATTGACAACATGAAGCTCATCGGTCTTGCGCTTTCAAATGCAATTGTAGCGCTCTCAGGCGGTCTGCTTTCACAATACTCAGGCTTTTCCGATGTAAACATGGGCCGTGGCGGAATCGTAATCGGTCTTGCCGCAGTTATCATCGGTGAGGTGCTCGGCGATGCAATCCTCGGAAAGCACATGAATTTCATGGGAAAGCTTATCTTTGTCATATTTGGTGGAATCGTTTACTACATTGTAATCGGAATCGTTCTGTGGCTGCAGATGCCAAGTGATGACTTAAAGCTCTTCACTGCAATCATCGTGGCTATTTTCCTTGCGGTGCCTTACCTGAAGGGTAAGAGCAAGGCCTCCTTCAAAAAGGCCGGCAAACGCTCTGCCGCAGCACTTAATGCAAAGGAGGGCAAATAAATGCTAGAGATTAGAAACGTACATAAAACCTTCAATCCGGGCACAATCAATGAAAAGCATGCCCTAAATGGTGTAAACCTAAAGCTTGATGAGGGTGATTTCGTCACTGTTATAGGTGGAAACGGTGCCGGAAAATCAACCATGCTCAATGCCGTTGCAGGCACATGGCCTGTGGACGATGGTTCCATTCTCATCGATGGAGTGGATGTTACAGGACTCCCTGAGTTCAAGCGTGCATCATTTCTGGGACGTGTGTTCCAGGATCCAATGACAGGAACTACCGCAACCATGCAGATTGATGAAAACCTCGCACTTGCAGCGCGCCGCGGAAAGCGCCGTGGTCTTGGCTGGGGTATCACAAAGGCAGAAAAGGAGCATTTCCACGAGCTTTTAAAGGAGCTTGACCTGGGACTCGAGGATCGAATGACCTCAAAGGTTGGTCTGCTCTCCGGTGGACAGCGTCAGGCTGTTACACTGCTCATGGCTTCACTCCAGAAGCCGAAGGTGCTGCTTTTAGATGAGCACACCGCTGCTCTCGACCCTAAGACAGCCGCAAAGGTGCTCGCTCTCACAGACAAAATCATCAAGGAGAACAGCCTGACAGCCATGATGGTCACACACAACATGCGTGATGCCATCGCTCACGGCAACAGACTCATCATGATGAATAACGGACAGGTTGTCCTTAATATCTCAGGCGAGGAAAAGAAAAACCTCACTGTGGAGGATCTGCTCATGAAGTTTGAGGAGGCTTCCGGCGAGGAATTTGCTTCTGATAAGGCTTTGCTTGGATAGACATATCTATATAATAACAAAATTGCAGCTCAACACGAGCTGCAATTTTTTGTTATATACTTTTTATATGAGTTCTCCCACCGGCTTAATCATATCAGCCTTGATAAAGCCCTTTATAATCAGATACTGCTCTATCGTCTTCACACAGTTTTCCACACCGACACGGTCACTGTTTAGTGTCAGGTCGTAGTTCACCGGATTGGTCCAGTAGTTTCCATGTGTATAGTACTTGTAATAGTCTGCCCTGAACTTATCTGTTCTCTCAATCGTGGCATTTGCCACCTCCGGTGTCACACCCATATTGGCTATGGTACGCTCCACACAGAATGCACGCGGTGCCTCAATGTATATGCTCACCACATTTGGGCGGTTCTTTAATACATAGTCGGCACATTTTCCTACTATGACGCAGGATTCCTTGTCTGCAAGCTCGTTGATAATCTGGCTCTGATACTCAAAGAGCCTGTCATCTGATTTGAACTTCTCATTTCTTGATATATATCCCTTTGCTCTTGGAAGTCCTCGCAAAAAGCTCGTAAATCCGCCCTCTTCACGCAGCTTCTCATTTACCTCCTGAAACACATTCTCGTCAAGTCCGCTCAGCTGGCTTGCAAGAGTCAGAATACGGTTCTCATAACAGTGTATTCCAAGCTCTTTTGCCAGCTGTGATGCTATTGCTTTTCCGCCTGTTCCAAATCCTCTGGCAAAGGTTACTACAAAATTATCCATTTATCATTTCCTCCTTCTGAATGCCAACCATATCTAGCCTGCCAGATATCTGCTTAAGAATTCTCTTGTCCTTGGATTCTTAGGATTTGTAAACAGCTCTGACGGTGCTGCATCCTCTGCCACATATCCTGAGTCCATGAAAATAGTTCTTGTAGAAACATCTCTGGCAAATGCCATCTCATGTGTGACGATTATCATCGTAAGTCCTGTTCTTGCGAGGTCCTTCATGACATTTAGCACCTCTCCGACCATCTCAGGGTCAAGCGCCGATGTAGGCTCATCAAATAAAAGCACCTCCGGGTTCATACAAAGTGACCTTGCAATGGCAACTCGCTGCTTCTGTCCTCCTGAGAGCTGTGATGGCTTCGCATTGATATAAGGAGCCATGCCGACTGCCTTCAGATGTGTGATCGCCCTGTCAAAGGCCTCCTGCTTTGGGAGATGCAGCACCCTTCTTGTACAAAGCATACAGTTCTGGAGCACTGTCATATTGTTGAACAAATTGAAGGACTGGAACACCATTCCCACCTTTGAACGGTATTCATTGATATCCTTTTGTACATTTCTGACCTCTTTATCGTGATATAAAATCTTTCCTGAGGTCTGTTTCTCAAGCTTGTTGATGCACCTAAGCAGTGTTGATTTTCCCGAACCTGAGGAGCCCACAATACAGATGACCTCGCCGGAATGCACATCAATATCAATCTTTCTAAGTACCTCATGATCACCAAATGATTTGCTTAAATCCTTAATTGAAATTACTGTCTCACTCATATTGTGCCTCCTATTCATTGTCCATGTACTCAACTGCGAGTGCATAGTCTGTCTTGCCCTGCAGCTTCTTTTCAATCAGCTTGAAGAGCTTATCAAATACAAAGCAAAGTACAAAGTAAATTACCGCGATGACCAGATATGACTCAAAGTACTTGTAGTAGTTTCCACCGACTGTCTTGGCAGCCATGAAAAGCTCCTGCACAGCGATAACATTGAGCACTGATGTCATCTTCAGATTTAAAAGGAATGTATTTGCCATCTCAGGAATTATGTTCTTGATTGCCTGCGGCAAAACTACATAGAGCATTGTCTTAAACGGTGACATTCCCATGGCCCATGCGCCCTCGCGCTGTCCCATATCTATTGATCCGATTCCTGCTCTGACTGTCTCTCCCATGTAGGCACCTGTATTTAATACAGTTACGAGAATACCTGCAAATACAGGTGTCAGGTTTTCATAGCCCATCTGACGTATTCCATAGTACACAATCATCGCCTGAACTATCATTGGTGTATCCCTGAATACTTCAACATAAACTGTAAATATCACCTTTACTATACGGATAAGAACCTTTTTTACGATGTTGTCACCATCGTTAAGCTTTACATCATTTACTATGCCTACGATATATCCCAATACGAAGCCAAGCAATGTGCCAACTACCGATATGTACAGCGTAAGCCAGGTTCCTTTGATAAACATGCTTGAATATTTCTGCGCCAGAAATACCATCCATTCTAACGAATTACTTGGATTACTTATCATCATACTGCTACCTCACTTTTATCTCTCTAATCCCCAGCTTACGCCGGTTTATCAGACTATTGTGGGATGATGCGATATAACATCATCCCACAGTCCTTCATCTTTTCGTGAATCAGATAAATCTCTAACAACTAGTTGGCTGCCGGCTGCTGTGTCAGAACCTGATCCATCAGCTCATCCATCTTTGCCTTGTCATTCCAGCCGATTGCATTCATGGCATCCTGGATTTTATCTCTGAGTGCTGTATCATCCTTTCTTGTTGCGATACATACATTTACCATTTCATCATCACCTGTGAATGTATCATTCTCATCCAGCTCGATAATCTGTAAATCATCATTTGTAAGTGCTGCTGACTCTGCTGTCGGAACATCGATTACACATACATCTGCGCTGCCGTTTGATATTGCGAGGAAGCACTCTGATGTAGTCTCAAAGTTTCCTGACTGCTCAGCACCCTTTATCTGGTCTAAAAGTGGAATCCAGCCTGTTCCAAGCTGTGTAGTTACTTTGCAGCCTGTATCTGCAAGATCTGAAAGACCCTTTACATTTGAATACTTGCCGCCCTTCTTAACAACGATACAGTTATTTCTATAGTAATAAGGCTCTGTGAATGCGTATGACGCTTCTCTTTCCTTTGTCTTGCCCATACCGGCGATGATACAGTCATAATCTCCTGCATCGAGTGAGATACCGATTGATGACCACTCAACCTTATGTACCTCAAGGTCCATTCCCATCTGGTCTGCAAGCTTCTGTGCCACTGCTACATCATAGCCGTATGCATAGTAATCAGAGCCTGCTATCTTGACTGCCTTGCTGCCGTCCGGTGTGGTATCTGTATCCTGTGTCCAGTTGAATGGAGCATATGCACATTCCATACCAACCTTAAAACCTTCTTTGATGAGCTGTCTGCCGCTGAGCTATCTGAAGCAGCTCCTCCTGATGACGAACCACATCCAAACAATGTTGTCACTGCCATTACACCTGTCAATATCAATGCTGCAAATCTCTTACTTCTCTTCATCATAAGCTTTTCCTCCTTGATTATTGAAATACGAAAAGGCGCCGGAGTTTTTCTCCAGCGCCTTTGCTTAGTTCGTATAATAAACTTAATGAAGCAGCTTTGCAATGTTAATTTTGCACAATTTGTTTGTGCATTTTTACAGTAACTAATTAAACATAAGCCTTTTTACAAGAATACAATTAACTACATCCAGATATTCCATCGAGTCATCAAGGCTTATTTCCAGTATCTCTTCTATCTTTTTCAGACGGTATTGCAGGGAATTGCGATGAACGTACATCATCTGTGCCGTTTTTTGGACATTAAAGCCACACATATAATAATTGAGCAGCGTATCTATGAGAAACGAGCCGTTTGCATTGTCATACATCTCAAGCCGCTTTAGCTTCTCGTTGCAATAATCCATGATTTCCTGCTGATTGCCGCTGTTGAACATATACTTGTATATGCCCATGGAGCTTGCACTGATCACCTTCTTGTTGGTCGGATTGGGTAAAATATCCTTTTTGGGGATAAGATTTTTCGCCTCCTGATAGCTCTTGCCAAAATCCGCAGGCTTCCTGTATGCAGCACCGAGTATGCATGTGCTGTGAATAAGCCCTGCAAACGGTGCACGACTGTCTAAGTCTCTAAGTATCCTTTCAATCTGATGCTCTGTCTCCATATCCTTTGTCTCCTCAAAAAGAAGCACAAATTTGTTCAAAAACCTCATATACATAGGCTTTTTCTTCATATGGATAACCTCGCGGTTCAGGCAGTCGGTATAGTATGTATATGTGTGCTCGTCCTGCTCCAGATTCACTCCGTATTTGCGGTCTATCACGATGATTCCCACTCTGTACGGCCGGTCAAAGGTCAGACCAAGCTGTGCAGAAATCTTTTCTATATACTTGTCATTTACCTCATATCCAAAAAGCAGGTTGTACAGGTAGTCACCTGTCCTTTTATTATCCACACTGGTCTCTAAAAGCAGCTCTCCGACGCTCTGCGCAATATCTACAAAAGTAGCTCCCTCCCACCGGATATAAAACAACGGCAGCTTGAGCTCATCAGCCTTGTCCTTCATCCTCTGTGGTGTCTCTTCCCTGTCCTCCACAACCGAAATCGCAAAGCCTGATATTCCCAGCTCATTCAGCTCAACCATGGCATCATATGCTTCGTCCATGGAAAACCTCTTGTAATCTACCACAAGCAGCGCAAAGTTGCCCGGATTCATATGATCCTTATAAGGCTTAGTCTGCACCAGATACGTCCATGACACCATCCTATCAAGCCCTGCTGCTCCCGCCACAAGCTCCATTCCGTCCATTTGTAAATTGTTAACATCCCTACATGAAATCATCTGTGTCTCCCTGATATCATTAAGCTTCGGTAATTATCCCAAACCGTTTCACATTACTTATATCCGCAGCCGCTTCGCCCCGGCATATCCTCTCCGTGCACATACCTGGCATTGAACTCCATATTTATCTCACGAAGCTCCTTCTTTCCGTCAATATAATCCTGATACATCTCGGCAAGCCCCGACATGCAGCCATCGCAGGTGGCCTCGATATTGCCAAGCGACTCAGCTACAATTGCCTCACGTTCCTCTTTTGTTGTCTCACTGATTAAATATCCCATTTTGTATGTTTCCTTTCCGGCTATTCACATATTAAAAGCCCAGATTCTCATCCACAAGAATAATCTGGAAACGTCCCTTCACCCTTGAAAAGCGTGTGGTCAGAATCTGACAGCATATACACTGCGGGCTCTTGCAGTCAAAACAGGTGCCATTCTTAGAGCATGGTGTGTCGATGCCAAAGCGCTGTGCGTTGATTGGCGCTGCCTCATTTCTCGCACGGCTCATAGCATCTGCCTCGGTCTTTACGACCTTGTTCATGCCTACTATAAGAAGCACATGCTTCGGTCCGTAAGCATATGCCGCCACGCGGTTTGCATTTCCGTCGATATTGATAAATACGCCATCCTCGCTCATCGCATTGACACTTCCAAGGAAATAATCCGATGTAAATGCCTTTAGCGCTATCTCTTGCTTCTCCTCCTGCGTAGACACCTTGTCCCTGTCATAAAACTGATAATCTCCGTTTGAGAGAGCCTCATACAGACCACACTCCTTCACCGATGTGGCACCGCCCATATTGATTGAGCTACCCTTTGGAATTAGCTCCAGAGCCTTCTTAACAGCTTCCTCCTTTGTCTCTACATAATAAGCCTCCATGTTGCGCGACTCAAGCGCAGCCACAAGGCGCTTTCCCAGTAATTCGTTTCTCATTTTTCTTACGTCCATAGTGTAAACCTCATTTCATGCTTATTGCCAATTCCTGTTTGTGCAATTAGCTATATTAATTGTTGTTATTATACTACTTTACAGTGAGTGTCTGCAATTTATTCGGGAATAAATGATTGTACTTTTTTATGCTAAAAGAAAAAAGTGCATAACAAAAAGAGCCCTTTCGAGCTCTTCCTGCTTTGTACAACATTAAATTGTAGATGATTACTGTAAGAGTGAAAGTACACCCTG
>ENA-OQCQ01000039-OQCQ01000039.1-human-gut-metagenome-genome-assembly--contig:-NODE-39-length-15276-cov-1.228992_pt1 | contig 15276 bp, 17 predicted proteins | sample MGYA00242761_ERZ504585 | MGnify/ENA primary metagenome ERZ504585 (study PRJEB26092, sample SAMD00036343) | human gut metagenome | host: Homo sapiens | study: EMG produced TPA metagenomics assembly of... | reverse complement strand
GTTGGAGGACAATCAATAATTACAATGTCATATTTTCTGATAACTCGTTCTGTATATACTGACGTAATTTATATGGACCAGCAGCTAAATTTAATGTCATTATATGTAAACTTGATGGAATTATGTCAAATGTATTATCAACATTAAAAATCCACTTTTCTTCTTTTCTTTGTTCGTAACCTTTTAAAACAGAATTAGCTTGGTAATCTGGTGACAAACAACCATATACTGACATTATTTCTGTCATCCAATATCTCATTCATTTGAGGTTCAGTAAGTGTATATTGCGTTGCATTTCATTTGTGGGTTCCATATCAATAAGAATAACCTTCTTTCCTTCAACCTTAGATAATGTATATGCAACATTAACAGCAAGTGTTGTTTTTCCAACTCCACCCTTCATATTTATAAATGTTATCACTTTTGCCATTTTTAATCCTCTCTTTTCTCTAATGTATCAAACTTTACTTAGTTCTATCCTATCAATCCAAAATACCTCAACGCATCCTTAATATACTCCACCTTCTCCTGCGGACACTTCTTCACCTCTGGATTCTCTTTCTTGGACTTATTATAGTTCTCGCCCATATCCAGTCCACACATCCGCTTCACCTGTGCAATATGAGAAGTATGCACATTCACATCATACTTGTCCTTCACATAATCTTTAATCTTCTGATAGGTAGCCTTTTCTTCTGGTGTGTAATTGCTCTCTTCATCAGGCTCCATTGTCACCTCAATTTTCGGTGTATCTTTTTGAGGGATTAATTTGACAACCGTCTCCACATGCTCCGACCACCGCGAACATATCATACCCCCATGCCTCTTCTGCCTTATACTCATGTTTCGTCAGATACCGCAGGTCTCTCGCCAATGTCTCCGGATTGCAGGAGACGTAGACCACTTTTTTCGGTGAAAGGGTTACGACAGAGGACAGAAAGGCTTCATCACTGCCGGCTCTTGGCGGGTCCATGAAGACGACGTCGGCTTTTTCGCCTTTTTCGGCCATGGAGACCATGAAGGCGCCGGCGTCGTTCTGGTAGAAGGAGACGTTTTTGATTCGATTTCGTTTGGCGTTTGTTACGGCATCGCGGACGGCGTCCGGGTTCAGTTCGACGCTGATGACTTCTCTGGCATCGCGGGATGCGATGAGGCCGATGGTTCCGATTCCGCAGTAGGCGTCCATGACGCGTTCGTTTCCGGTGAGACCGGCCAGGGAGATGGCTTTTTCGTACAGGTTTTTCGTCTGAACCGGGTTGACCTGGTAGAAGGACTGCGGGGAGATGCGGAAGGTGCAGCCGCAGAGTTCATCCTCGATGTAACCGCGTCCGAAGAGGACAATGTCACGTTTTCCGAGTACCATGCTGTCGGTGCGGTCGTTGACGTTCAGTACGATCGTGGTGATCTCCGGGTGGAGTTTGCGCAGGGCCTTTACGAAGTTGTTTTTTTGACGGGAAGACTGGTGATACGCAGACGAGGACGACCATGATCTCGCCGGAAGCAAAGCCGGTGCGCACCATGACGTGGCGCAGGAGGCCGTAGCCGCTGTCCTCGTTGTAGATCATGATTTTGAAGCTCTTCAGCAGACTGCGGATATCGCGGATGATGGCATCGGCACGCTGATCCTCGAGCAGGCACTCATCGACCGGGACCACTTTGTGTGTGCCCTTTTCATAAATGCCGGATATGATCGTTCCGTCTTTTTTGCGTGCAAAGGCGGAATTGACTTTATTCCGGTAATGATAAGGATTTTCCATGCCAACCCATTCCTTTGACCGGGACGATGCCCTTCAGAGTCTTCTTCAGGAACTGCTCTTTTTTCGCGAGCTGCTCTTCGTAGGAGAGGTTCAGATATGTGCATCCGCCGCATTTTTTCTGATAAGGACATTTCGACGATGATGAACTCTTTTTCTGCTTTCCTTTTTCCGGTGCCACGCTCTTTGTTTTCTCGATACGAACGGCTTTCTTTTTATTTTCCCTGTCGAAATACGTCTTTTTTCTTCCGTCAGCTCTTTTATTCTTCTCTCTCGTGTTTTCCACTTTCTCTTACCTTCTTCCTCTATTTCGCAAACCCGCGCAGCAGCGCGATCTCTTTTGCATATCCGTCCAGCTCATTCGGTGTTTCCAGATAGAACGGCAGTCCCGCCAGCGCCGGATGTGTCACAATCCGCTCAAATGCCGCAAGCCCCAGCGATCCCTCGCCGATCTTCTCATGGCGGTCCTTATGGCTCTCAAACGGATTCTTGCTGTCGTTCAGATGAACCGCTTTCAGCTTCGAAAGTCCTACCACGCGGTCGAACTCCTCAAGCACGTCATCGAGGTGATCCACAATATCGTATCCCGCATCGTACACATGGCACGTATCCAGGCAGACACCCATGTGGTCTTTTAATTCCACGCGCTCCAGAATCGCCGCCAGCTCCTCAAACGAGCGGCCGACTTCGGTTCCTTTTCCTGCCATCGTCTCGAGCAGCACCGTGGTCGTCTGCTCCGGTTTTAAAATTTCATTCAGCATCTCCGAAATCAGACGGATTCCCTCTTCCGCCCCCTGTCCGGTATGGCTGCCCGGATGGAAATTGTAGCAGTTTCCCGGCGTATACTCCATCCGTTTCAGATCATCCGCCATCGTTATCCATGCAAACTCTCTCGTGTGCGCATCCTTCGAGCACGGATTCAGCGTGTACGGAGCATGTGCCAAAATGCGCTCGATTCCATGCTCCTTACTGTAAGAAAGAAACGCTGCGACATCCGCCTCGTCGATGGCTTTCGCCTTGCTTCCTCTCGGGTTTCTTGTAAAAAACTGAAAGGTATTCGCCCCGATGGACACCGCCTCTTTTCCCATGGCAAGATATCCTTTGGACGATGATAAATGACATCCTATTGTCAGCATAACTTCTATTCTCCTTTATTTCCAAACCACAACTCACCGATTCTCTGCGAGCCGCATTACTTAAAGCACAATTTTCCGGTACGGAATTCCCATCTCCGAGAGTGCTTCCTCCTCCCGCTTCTGACACGTAAAGAGCAGCACCTGCGTCCGGTTTTCCGCCAGCCATTTCAAAGTTTCTTTCAGCCGGTTTTCATCGTAAAACGCAAACGATTCATCGAGAATCACCGGCAGCTCCTCCTCGCCGCAGAGCACATCCATCGCCGCCATGCGGAGCGCAAAGTACGCCTGCTCGATCGTACCGCGGCTGACCTGTTCAAGCGGCACATATTCGTCTGCGGTGTGAAGGCCGATCCGCAGATTCTCATCCATATTCACCTGCAGATAGCGGCCATTCGTCAGCGATGACAGCGTTTTTGACATCTGCTGTTTTAAGCGGTCGCCGATCCGGCTCTGCATCTGTACGGAGAGACTCTGGATCGTCTCCCCCGCCAGGGAAAGCGCATCGAGTTCTTCCTGCAGATGATCTTTTTCCGTCATGGAAATGCAGAGCTCTTCGTATTCACTCTGCAAGTTCGACAGCACCGTCTGTTTCTGCCCCAGCTCCTGCTTCAGGCGGTCCACATTCCACTGCTGGCGGCGGATCGCCTGCTCCTCCGGCTCCGTCACGACCTGCTCGACCTCCGTTTTCCGGTGACGGAACAGACTGTACGCCAGATACAAGAGCGCCGCAATCGCAAGCCCGAGTCCCGTTCTCGTCAGCAGCGAATCAATATGGAAGAACTGCAGAATGCATAAGAACAAGAGAAATCCAGCCAGCGCCACGCACGCGGCACCCCATTTGCGGCTCTTCCGAGATTCTTTTTTCATCTTCCGCACCCGTTCGATCGGCACATCCTTCTGATAAATATCCCGCTTCATCTGCTCTTTCGCCTGCTGCAGATTCTCCTCGCTCTGACGGCACTCCTCCGTAAAAACGGAAATTTTCGTCTCAAGTTCTTCCTTCCGTTTTTCCAGTCCCGCCAGCGTCTTTTTCTGTTCCTGCTCCAGGCGCTTTCTCTTCTGCTTCAGCAGATCCAGCGCCGCCGCCACATCGAGTTCTCCATCGCTGCTCCCCTGGTAATTTGCCATATAGTTCCGCAGCTCATCCGCAAGCCCTTCCTCGGTTCTGCCTTTTAACTGCCCGATCGAAGCCGTATTATCATACACAATCTCACTGACACCGCCGAGCAGCATGGAAAGATCGCCGTCCTCCACGGAGAGCACCTCACCGTCCGTCAGGCACACCAGCTTTGCATTGGCGTTCTGCCGCCCGAAATTCCGTGTCAGGCGGAACCGTTTGCCGCCGCTTTCAAGCACCATCTCTCCCGCATAGTATGCCGGATTTTCCCATGGCTCATAACGACTGTAGACATCATTTTTTGCCGCCCGCCCCCGGCCGCGTGTCATGCCGAACAGCATGCTGCGGATGAAGGTATGGACGGTCGATTTTCCGCTCTCATTTTCCCCGCTGATGAGCTGAATCCCATCGGAAAATTCCAGTGTGCGGTTCTGCATTTTTCCAAAATTGCGGATTTCCAGTTTTTCTATTTTCATCTTCTACGCCTCCCGCAATCTTTTTTCAGCCGTTCCTGCGTGCCGCCAGCAGCGCCTCGAGACCATAGTCGAGCGCCTTCTGTGACTGCGCATCCGTCTTTGTTTCAAATGCTTCAATATAGGCGCTGATCAGACTAGCGCCATACGTTTTCTTCAGCTGTTCCAGATCGTACGCCGGACGTGTTTCATCCTCCACGGAGATGACTCTGCCGCAGTCCAGCAGCCGTTTCGGAGAAAATTCCAGCTCGGCGGCACGGTGTCCCACAAGTTTCAGGCGGATGATTTTTCGGATCTTCCCATCCTCCCGCAGCGCCAGCTCCTGTTTCAGCTTCGTCTCCAGCGCATACTGTGTCAGATCCTCCGTCACGTTCAACACCAGATCTTCGTACTCATATCTGGCAAACGGCACAAACTGAATCCGCGTGCCGTGCTCGTCCACCGTTCCGCGGATGTAGCCGTGCGGCCCCAACTGAGTCTCATCCGTCGGTTCGAGTGCACCTGCGTATGCCATTTTGCCGGGAATAAGAATCCCCGGCTTATGAATGTGCCCGCACGCAATATAATCAAACCCAGCCTGCGCCATGCGGCCCGGATTCCACGGCATGTGGCGGGCATCGCCGCCGTGCGCGAGCAGCAGATGATATTTCATTTTTCCCTCCTGCCGCACGCCGTCCAGCCGGTTTTCCAGGATCTCTTTTTTGTCGTAACTGCATCCGTACACCGCCGTCCTCTTCTCCGGGACTTCAACACACTCCGGCTCCGGCGACAGGAGCATTACCACGTTGTCTGCCCAGTCGAAACCGCGGTAAAAGCTCTCCCGCTTCACATAATCGTGGTTTCCGGCAATCAGCACGACGATCGTCTCCGGGATGGAAGCAAAGAGATCATTAACCTCTTTCAGTTCCCGCAGCAGCGGCTGACGCTGGAACAGATCTCCCGCGATCAGCAGAAAGTCCGTCTTTTCCCGACCGGCCAGGCGGATGATCCGCCGGAAGCTCTCCCAGATGGCCTCCCCGCGCTCCTCGCTCCAGGGAAATCCCGCATCCGGCTGCATGCCGAGATGCACATCCGCAATATGAATAAACCGCATAGGCGCATACCCCTTTCTGGATTCATTTTCTCTATTACTACAATACGGACGTCAGGTGCACCAAATCCACATTAGATTCCACTGCACCCGGCATCCGTATTTTTTAAGTTTCTATATCACTTTTCGTAATTACAGCTCGCAGTTGTTTACTGTTCTCGGGAACGGGATGACGTCGCGGATATTGCCCATTCCGGTCAGATACATGACGCATCTTTCAAATCCCAGTCCGAATCCTGCATGGTGGGTAGAACCATATTTTCTGAGGTCCAGATAGAATCCGTAATCTTCCTCAGCAAGTCCCAGCTCTTTCATACGGCCAAGCAGTTTCTCGTAGTCGTCCTCACGCTGGCTTCCGCCGATGATCTCTCCGATGCCAGGAACCAGACAGTCCATAGCGGCAACGGTCTTGTTGTCATCGTTCAGCTTCATGTAGAACGCTTTAATCTCCTTCGGATAATCGGTAACGAAAACCGGTCTCTTGAAGATCTGCTCGGTCAGATAACGCTCATGCTCGGTCTGCAGATCGCATCCCCAGTATACTTTGTAATCGAATTTGTCGTTGTTTTTCTCCAGAAGCTCGATAGCCTCGGTGTAGGTTACACGGCCGAACTCAGAATTTACGACATGGTTCAGACGCTCGATCAGTCCCTTGTCCACGAAACTGTTGAAGAACTGCATTTCTTCCGGTGCATGCTCCATAACGTAGCGGATGACATATTTCAACATTGCCTCAGCAAGCTCCATATCGTCCTCCAGATCAGCGAAAGCGATTTCCGGCTCGATCATCCAGAACTCTGCTGCATGGCGGGTGGTGTTGGAATTTTCTGCACGGAAGGTCGGTCCGAAGGTGTAGATATTGCGGAATGCCTGTGCAAAGGTCTCGCCGTTTAACTGTCCGCTTACGGTAAGGCTTGTCTTCTTTCCGAAGAAGTCCTGTGTGAAATCAACAGCGCCGTCCTCGGTTTTCGGAATATTGTCAAGATCCATGGTGGTTACCTGGAACATCTCGCCGGCTCCCTCGCAGTCGCTTCCGGTGATCAGCGGGGTGTTCACATAAACGAAGTCTCTCTCCTGGAAGAACTGATGGATCGCATAGGCGCAGAGGGAACGAACACGGAATACTGCCTGGAAGGTGTTGGTTCTCGGACGCAGATGGGAAATGGTACGAAGGTATTCCATGGAGTGGCGTTTTTTCTGCAGCGGGTAATCCGGTGCGGAACGCCCTCTACGGTAACTTCTGCCGCCTGAATCTCAAACGGCTGTTTTGCCCGCGGGGTAGCAACGAGGGTACCTTTTACGATGATGGCTGCGCCGACGTTCATTTTGGAAATCTCAGCGAAGTTTCCATCTCATCGTGGTATACGATCTGCAGGGTTTCGAAATAGCTTCCGTCGTGCAGAACGATGAAACCAAAGGTTTTGGAATCACGTACGCTGCGCACCCAGCCGCCTACGGTTACTTCTTTGTCCAGGTATGCTTCCCGGTTTTTATAAATCTCTCGGATGGTTGTAAGTTTCATTGTCTTTTTTCTCCCTAAATATTCATAGTGCTTTCTTTATTCTAGCACTTTTTTTCGTCATTAGAAAACCCCGCAAATCACTCGATCTTTACTTTTTTAATATAACTGATGAAGACATTGCCGTTCTGTGCGAACAATGCATCGCTGTCATCGTCAGAAAGTGCGGTTGTCTCGCCCGTTGCCGGATTATACAGCCAGGAATTTCCAAAAATATCGTATCCGGTCAGAAGCAGACTCTCGTTCGCGCCGGTCTTTACAACAACGCCGCAGCCGCTGCTGATCATGTAGAGAATTTCTTCTCTTGTGCAGCCCGTCAGGTTCAGCAGTTCGTAATCATCACCAAGTGACTCCTTCAGCACGTTTTCGTCCAGAGATGCACTCTGGAATCCCGACGGCATCGTTGTCTCGTCGAGGCGCATGCCCTGCTGGCGGTTTCCGCGCTCCCACACATAGGACTGGCTGCTGTTCAGCACAACGCCGACATTCTCATCGGCAAGCTGTACGGCCTCGGCCGGGGAGCTTAAAATAGCGATCAGTTTTCCTTTTCCATATACATAGTAAAGATCTGCGCTGCCCGTGTCGTACGACATCGTAAGATCGGTCCGTAAGGTTGAATAGATATATTTCGGTGTCAGTGTCAGAAGCGACTGTGTTTTGCCGCTCGTCGAGAATTCCAGAAGGAACTGCTGCTCTCTTCTGTCGTCCACCGTTGCCAGGCGGCCCGTCACCAGTTCCTGGCTCTGCTGCTCGCCGTTCATGATGTGATCCTCCGGCGCATCCGCATAGCCGTTTTCCTGGCGTACCACGCGGTCCAGCTCCAGAAGGCCGTCCGAAATCGACACGCCTGTCACATAATAGCCGTCCTGGTGATACTCTTTTTTCACGTTTCCGTCGATGCTGACAATCCGCACCGTATGCATAGCGAAGACTTCATTGCCGGAAATATCTTTTAAAATATCGCTGTCGTTTGCCATACCATAGACAAAGTCTTCATTGATAAAGCCAAGTGCCCGGATCTTCTGTCCGTCATCCGCCGCAAAGCGCTGCGTTTCCCCGCTCTCCAGATTCATCACGGTGATGTTCATCGCACTGCTTGCATTGTCCGCATCCATCCACGCGATGCTCTCCTGGCTTTCCGATACTACAAAGCAGTCCTCCGGGATACTTTCCCGGACCACCGTCGTCGTGCCGGTTTCAATATCTACCTTACACAGGTTCTCATTCAGATAGAGATACATCTCTCTCTGCTTGTTGACGTAGGAGAGGCGGTCGAGCTGTTTTTTCAGCATCTCGTAGGAAATATCCGCCGGAACGAAAATCTCCTCGGTTGCCACATTCCGCTCGGCGCGATAATAGTAAACGGCTGCTCCCACTTCACCCTCGTGGTTTCCGCGGTTCATATAGCCATAAACAACAAACGTCACATCGCCCGCATCATCCACACGCACAATGTTGACATCATGCTCTCCGTGCTGTTCCCGTTCATCCATGCTGCCGTTCTCACGGAAGCTGAAAACGCGGATCGTCTTGTTGGCGCTGCGGTTGTAGCACCAGAGATCACCGTTTACTACAAATGCGACAATATCACCTGCCGTATTCGTCACATACTCGGTATCCTCGCCGGTCACACCGAGGTTGATGCCGGATTTCGTCAGAACACCAAGCTCCGGATCAAAGATCTGCTGTGCGCTCCGCTCGAAGTCCAGCAGAATAATCTCTCCGTCGGACTCTCGCATCCGGTAGAACTCGCTTACGGTATAATACTCCGTCTGTCCGTTCTCATCCTGCGCACTGATCATGTACTCCTGTGTGATGCTGGTCGTCGTCTCATTCGCTTCTTTGATCTGCTGCACCGGCTGCTGTACGATCGTCGGTGCGAGGCTTCCCCAGGAAATCTGGTCGAGGCTGGAATGAATGTTGACATTGAGGAACGAAGAATTATCCCCCGTCTCATCCGGCTCAAGCTGCGGAACGAGCGCTTCCGCCTGCGTTTTATCCAGGCATGTCTGCGCAAACATCTGCGTGTAGGCCAGATAATCGCCGACCTCCACGCCGTTGCGCTGTACAATGCGGGTGTAATACCAGGCAGACTGGCCGTCCCCGTAGGCAACCTCGAGCTTCAGCGTATATTCCTGATTCATCAGAATCGCGGTCTCTAACTGGAAGTCTGCTTTCAGATAGCTTCCGTCCTCGTCAAACGATTTCAGCACCGAGTTTTCAATCAGCGCTCCGCCGTCTGTGCTTTCCACCGTATAAGTCACGTTTTTAATTTTCTGTCCCTTCGCATCAATTTCAAGCGTAAGCGAACGGTCCGTCGGCAGCGGTGTCAGGTTTTCTCTTGTCGTTACGCCGTTCATCTCCTGGCGGTATCCGTACATGCGGTTCACTGTCGTGTCCGCGGTCTTCATGTACAGCACCGGAAGACTCGCTGCGTCCAGATCGGTCGCATTCTCCGTCGTCTCGTGGCTCATCAGGTGTGTGAACACACCGACTGATGCGGCAAAAACAAGAAAAAGGATCAGAATCCTTGCTGCTCTTTTATTCATCACGGCTCCTCCTTTTCTGTGAGGAGGTCTGCCAGTGTCGGCTTCACATGGTACGCTTCCATGCACGCTTTCAGTTCTTCCGGCAGTTTTTTCGAGCCTTCCTGGCGTTTTACTGCGCGGATCAGAAGGTTCTTCGGCGTATGCTCCATGTCGATGAACTCAAGAATCTGTGTCTCATAGCCTGCATTCTCCAGAAGCTTTGCCCGGATTCCGTCGGTCAGAAGCGCCGCCATGCGCTCTTTTTAAGATGCCGTAATCCATGATCGGATACAGTTCTTTGTTTGCAATCTGGCGGTTCAGCTCATGCTGGCAGCACGGAACGGAAAGAATAACTTTTGCATTCCATTTGACGGCCTTTTCCAGCGCATAGTCAGTCGCCGTGTCGCACGCGTGCAGCGTCACCACCATATCGACCTCGTCGCGGCCGGTATAAGAAGCGATGTCACCCTGGTAGAAATGCAGCTTTTCATAGCCATATTTCTCTGCCAGTCCGTTGCAGATTGCGATGACATCCTCTTTCAAGTCAAGTCCGATGATATTGACATCCAGTTTTTTCAGTTCGCGGAAGTAATAATACATCGCAAACGTCAGATACGATTTTCCGCAGCCGAAATCGAGAATCGTGATCTCGCGGTCCGATGGGAGCTGCGGCAGGATATCTTCGATGAACTCCAGAAAGCGGTTGATCTGGCGGAACTTGTCGTAGCGGGTCCGCACGATTTTGCCTTCTTTTGTCATAACACCGAGATCCTGTAAAAAAGGAACCGGGATTCCTTCTTCCAGAATATACCGTTTCTTCCGGTTGTGCGCCAGATTGACGGGTTTGCCGGTTCCTTTCATATGCGGTTTCTTTTTGATCGTCATCGTTCCCTTTTTGCTGACCAGAACGGATGCTGTGCAGGTGTCGGATTCGAGCTGCATCTGCTTGAAGGTTCCGTTCATCCAGTCGCTGATCCGGGTGATCGCGTCGTCTTTTGTCATATTTTTATGAAACTCCTTCGTGCCGACAGTCTCCTGGCACTGAAAGAGCAGTTTTCCTTTTATTTCAACCGGGCGTATTCTCACTTTGGACACTTCACTGTCCCCTCTTGGGCCGCTGATCGTGATACGGTACAGCCCTTCCCGGATTTCATCCTGTAATAATTTCTGTAATTCCATTTATACTCTCCAACTTCCTGAATCGTTTGTAAACATGTGTAATAAAGCCCCTTACAACCCCGCTAATATTGTAATCTGTTTTCCGCAAAACCACAACAAAAAAATTATTAAAAATGTGTTACCCTCTTATTACTTTATGGCGCGGTTTAAAGCCACAGATTGTAATAATGTTTCCTCCTGCTCCGCCTCCGGAACATTTCATTATAAAAAAGAACACCGATCAAATCGAGCAGTTCCTCTTCTGCCGTTTTCTCATCCTTCCCGCCGTTTTCCCTGCCGTACTGACGTGCGATATTCCGGCAGGTGTGCTCCATCATAAGCCGGTCCGGGAATTCGTCGTACATCATGCTGCCGCGGTAATCCATGCGGTCACACTCTGCCTCCACCAGCCGCTGCAGATCAGATGCCGTCCGGGAATAATACGACTGCATCCGCTGCCGTTCCCGCGCTTCCTGCTGCTCCTCCATACTTCTTCCCCATAAGGCTGTGCCGCAAAAAACGGCTCCGGCCGCTCCATCGGATTTCCCTGATAGGAATTTCTTCTATTTTCATACACTCTATCCTGATTCATGCCTGTTTTATTTCCTTTTTGCTCTTCCTTATACCATATGCACACCGCCGCCATTCTGCCGTTTCCCAGATCTCAAACACAATTTCACTTGCCAAAACCGCCGTTCCGTACTAAAATACAACCTGTATCTATTTTTCCGATACATCATATAGGAGTGAATATCATGAATCTGAATATGCAAGCTTTCAACATCAACACGCTGCTTGGCGGTCTCGATAAAGTCCGGGACGTCATGGGTGTTTACCAGCAGCAGCTTCTTCTGATTGTGATTGTTTTTGCCCTGCTGAACTGTTTCTTCGGCTATACGCTCCGCAAGCTCTGGAGCGTCATTCCCGGATTTTTTCTCGGCGCGGCCGCCGGTTATGCAGCGGGTACCTACACGAATCAGACCACGACGATCACCCTGGCGCTTGCCGTCGGCACCGGTCTTCTGACCGCAATCATTGCCTTCGTCCTCTACCGGATCGGACTTTTTCTTCTGATCTGCGGGCTCGTCGGCTTTTGCCTCTGGCATCTCGTCAATCCAAACGATATCACAGGTTATGGACTCGTCGCCCTCGTCGCTTTCGTGATCGGCCTGATCTGCGTTCCGTTCGAACGCATTTCCGTAATCCTGGTCACCTCCATCTGCGGCGCCCTCACGACGATCCGCATGGCATATTTCTTCAAGGACCTCGATCTGAACATGATGTTCTGGATTGTCTCTGCCATTCTCGCCGCAGCAGGCATGCTCTTCCAGTTTAAACCGTGGAAAGAGGCGGACTACTGGGAGGATGACGACGAAGAAGAACGCGAACACCGTGCAAAAGCGCGCGCCAGACGGAAGCGCAGATCCGGTTTCGACCCTCTTCCATCCAGAAAGAAGAAAAAGAAACGCCGCGGCTCCTCTTCCTCTTCTTCCGGCAACGCAAGAGATCCGTACCGCAGCTATCAGAAACCGTCGAACCGTACCCGTGTTTCGCAGAACACCATGTACGATTTCCGTTTTGTTCCGGAAGAACCTGACGATGACGACGATGAGAAAGATCTTCCAAAAATCATCCGCCGCCGGCCATCCGCAAAACCGGCCGCTCCGGAGGAGTTTGACGAAGAAGAAACATCCCCAAAAGCTTCCATGGGCGACACGAAGCCGTATACCTCTCCTTCCAAACCGCAGATCACCGAGGACGGCATCCCGGATGTCGATCTCTCCGCGATCCGGCAGCAGATTTCCGAAGAGGTACAGAGAATTTACGAAGACGATCAGAACTCGTAATCCGCACTGCAGCGCAGAAAACCCGGCAGGCAAAGGAACATTCCCTTGTCTGCCGGGTTCATTTTTATCCTGATTTTCAGTTATAAAGATACTTCTGATTTGTCTCCAGATCGATCGTGTCTTTGTCGAGCCACTGATATCCCGTATCGATCTTCTGATCTACCGGAAGTCCCTGAATCGCGCGGACGGCCGCCACGATTGCCGCATAGCCAAGACCGTACGGATTCTGCGTTACGGTACCGTACTCGCGTCCCTCCTGGATCGCTTTCTGCTGTTTTTCACCGGAATCAAAACCGACAATCTGAATCTGCTCAGTATTTTCCATATCCGCCAGCGCATCCAGCGTCTGGTCTGCCATGTCTTCGTTCGTACAGAAGATGCCCTTCAGAGCCGGGTAGGTTTCAAGTGTATTTTTCAGCATGTCCGCGATGGATTCTTCTCCATCTCCGTAATTCACCTGAACCACTTTCACGTCGGTATATTTTTCTTCGATCTCTTTTTTAAATGCTTCCACGCGCTCTACGCTGCTCTCGGTGTTGTACTGATGTGCAACAATCGCAACCTCTCCGCTGTTGCCGATGGCCTCGCAGAGATGATCTGCCGCAAGCTTTGCTGCCGCTGCGTGATCAGTCGCACATGTCGAGGTGATCAGATCACTCTCGATACCGGAATCCGCGATGACGACTGGAATCTGGCTGTCGGAAGCCTCTTCCATCTGTGCCTGTCCCGACTGCTGGTCAATGATGCCAAGGATCAGCGCGTCCGGATTTTCCGAAATGACAGAGTCGATGATATTGATCTGAGAGTTGGTGTCACTTTCATTTTCCGGGCCTTCAAATGTCATATAAACTTTGTCGTTTCCGTTGTAGCCAAGCGAGGCGTTCAGATCGTCAAGTGCCTGCTGTGCACCGGCTTTACGGCTTTCCAGAAACCGGCACTTAAGTCTTTTGCAACCACGGCGATGTAAGAGCCTTTTTCAACGGTAAGTCCATCCACGGTGTCGTACAATGCTTCCATGCCGTCCTTGTGCGGAACGGTGATTTCTATTCGTTTTTTGTCTGCTTCTTTTCCTTCATCTCCAGAGCTTTCAGAAGATGTGGATGCACTGGCTGACTCTGCTGTAGAATCTGCGCTGGACGATGAGGCCTCCGGGCTTTCTTCTGCCGCCGGAGTTTCTGTCACTTCCTGAGACGACGATGCTGCGGTGCTCTTGTCTGTCACTGCTTCTTTTCCGCATCCAGCTGCCGAGCACAGCAGGATTCCGGAAAGCAGTACTGCAATCATTCTGCGTTTCATAATTCTCCCTTTCTGCTTTGCCTGATGAATCATTTTCCATTATTTTTTACAGTTTTGTTACATAACCTTTCTCTATTATACACAAACCGTAAAAATAGTCCAGTCCTGTTTTCTTATGATTTTCTGAACTTTTTTGCAATTTCACATAGCTCTGAATAGTTACACAAAGCTGTGGAAGATTTCACCTTCTGGTTTTACGGTAAACGAAAGCCGTTTGCCTGTCCGCGGATGCTTCAGCTCGAGATGATGCGCGCACAGCGCCAGAGATCCTTTCTCTTTCGCCCCATATTTTGCATCCCCCGCCAGCGGATATCCCGCATGGGAAAACTGGACGCGGATCTGGTGGTGGCGGCCCGTTCCGAGGTGGATCTGCACCAGGGTTCGGTTCTCCTGTGTCCTTATCACTTCATATTCCAGCACCGCTTTTTTCGCTCCGGCGGTGCCTGGCTGTACGACGCGGGATGTGTTGCTCCGTCCGTCTTTTACAAGGAAATCCTCAAACTTCTGCACGCCCTGTTTTTCGATTTTTCCCTCACAGACGGCGAGATACTCTTTCTTCATTGTCCCGTCCTTCACCTGCCGTCCCAGTTTTCCTGCGGCGTCTTTGTTTTTCGCAAACACCAGCACGCCCTCAACCGGCTGATCGAGCCGGTGAACGACCGCCAGATATGGAATCTGAGTCCGCGCCTGTCCCGGTGTTTCCGCCCTTGTCTGCTTCGCCAAATAATTCAGCAGCGCATGCTCCAGATCCATCTGTCCCATCCGCGCATTCTGCACTGCCATACCCGCGTGCTTGTGAACAACAAGAATATCGTTATCTTCCATTAAAATATCTTCTCTGCAAAATCCAGCCACTTTCTTCTCCTGCTCTGACTTCTTTATTTCGATACACGGATTTCTCCGCTGTTATGCTTTAAGAAGTATGCACCATTTCCGCCGCATCTGTCAAGAAAAACATGCCCGGCGGACGAATTACACAACACAGAAAGCGATCGCCATACCAATCATTTTTTCTGATACAGCGACCGCTTTTTCTTTATTTTCCATATTCAGTTTTTTCTCTACTTTCAAGGATTTTCACTGGTTTCTTTCTTTACCGATCTGTGATCTTTGTTTTCGCTTTCGTTTGATATTTCAAAGATCGTTTCTCTTCCATTTCCCTGTTGTAGATTTTTTTTCGGGAAGATGTTCTTTTTCAGAAGCTTTTCCTTTGCGGTTAAGATTTCCACTCCGAAAATCTTTTCCTTAGGATTTCCTAAGATCTGCTCTGATCTCATGTTTATCAAAAGGTTTTCTTTCGAACTTCTTTTGTATGGATCTTTATCTCAGGTTTTCTTTCCTTTCGGAAGTCTCTCATC
>ENA-OQCQ01000038-OQCQ01000038.1-human-gut-metagenome-genome-assembly--contig:-NODE-38-length-15283-cov-1.167392_pt1 | contig 15283 bp, 15 predicted proteins | sample MGYA00242761_ERZ504585 | MGnify/ENA primary metagenome ERZ504585 (study PRJEB26092, sample SAMD00036343) | human gut metagenome | host: Homo sapiens | study: EMG produced TPA metagenomics assembly of... | reverse complement strand
CTTTATGATCATACAATTAAGAACCTCATAATATTTTTCCGGCAGCTTTTCTATCATCTGTATGATTTCTTCTCTCTGATCATCTAAATCTTCCTTTCCGGTCTGCTCAAAATCGTCATTGCAATCCGAGAAAAACATTACTTTCTGTTCTTTCCTCATTTTGTTGTATATATCTATAGATGCATGTTTAATCGTTGTAATAATATACTGCCGGCATTCAACAGACCCGACATCCTTGAAATCAATATTACTTTTCATCAGCTTTAAAAATGCTTCCTGAACCGCGTCCTCCGCCATTCCCTCATCCCTTAATATGCAATATGCAACCTGATACATTTTCTGTTCATATAGCTTATAGCATCTTTCAATAAAACGAACCGATGCTCTTTTTTTCTGCATAAACCCAGGCCTCCTGTGTTTGTAGTTTTGTAATCACACATTATTTGTGCTCTCATTAAATATAACCAAATTTGTAATACATTTGTGACAAAATATATAAAATTCACAAAAAAGCAAAATAAAAGTGCACAGACTTTAACCATCTGTGCACCTGTTTTTATCTATTTTAATCTTATTTTACCCTATCGTATAATAATATACGCTGTATATGCCGCATACATTAGCAGCATGATGATACCCTCGCCTCTTTTTATCTCACGCTTTGTCCATGCCATAATCCACACGATGAGTGAAAATACCACAAGCACGATAATATCTATGATATTTTCCTGTATGAATGCTATCGGCTGATGGCTGATGCAATTCCGAGCACCATGAGTATATTGAAAATGCATGAGCCGACTGCATTTCCGAGCGCCATATCGACCTCATTTTTTCTGGCTGCGACTATTGATGTCACAAGCTCCGGAAGCGATGTTCCGATAGATACGATGGTCAGTCCGACGAGTGTCTGGCTCATTCCAAGGTCAATCGCTATGCGGCTTGCACTGTCTACTACGACATCTCCGCCTACTGCGATGCCGACAGCTCCGATCAGGATGAAAATCACTGCTTTGGGCATTGATATAAGCGGTATCTCATTGACCTCCTCATCTGATGACTGCCTGTTCTGTTTTAATGTGTGTCTGATAAGGTAGAAAATGTATCCTGCAAAGCAGCCGAGCAGTATTATTCCGTCCACTCTGCCGAGTGTCATGCCGATTGTTCCCATGACAAGAAGTAAAATGGCACATATCATCGAAAATGGGAAATCCCTTTTTAATGATGCTCCGTCCACCACTACCGGTGTCATCAAAGCGCACACGCCGATTACTACCATAAGGTTAAATATGTTTGAGCCTGTCACGTTGCTGACTGCAAGCGTATTGTTGTGTGCTATGGATGCTGCCACACTGACCGCTGTTTCAGGAAGTGAAGTTCCCATCGCAACAATTGTCAGTCCAATGATAAGTGACGGTACCTTGAAGCGCTTTGCCACGCTTGAGCTACCCTCCACGAACAGGTCTGCGCCCTTTACCAAAAACACAAAGCCAACTATGAGGCAGAGCAGCACCACTATAAACGGTGCATTATTGATGAAATTTTCCATGTTGATTCCTCCATTTTTTATTTTTTAAAAGCTTATAATTCCCAGATGCTCAAGCAATATCTTCACACCTATGAGTATGAGAATGATTCCTCCGGCTATCTCTGATTTCTTTTTATATTTATTGCCGAAAAAGTTTCCGACTATGACTCCGATGATTGAGAGCACGAAGGTTGTAAGTCCGATGATTGCAATAGCCCAGTAAATGTTTAAGCTGTCATAGGTAAATGCAAACATGATTCCGACTGCAAGCGCATCGATGCTTGTCGCAATTGCAAGCAGAAACATCTCTCCCTGATTAAGTGCCAGGTCTTTTTCCACTACCGCGTCATTATCCTTTTCCTTTACTGCCTCATAAACCATCTTGCCACCGATAAATCCTAACAGGATGAATGCTATCCAGTGGTCAATGCTTGTGATGTACTTCTCAAAGCGTATGCCCAGCATATAGCCGATAAACGGCATGAGTGCCTGAAATCCTCCAAAATACAGGCCGATTGTCAGCGCCTGCTTTCTGTTTACCTTTGTCATTCCAAGTCCCTTGCAGATAGATACCGCAAAGGCGTCCATTGACAAACCTACTCCTATAAGCAGGATTTCAATAAATAGTACCATATTTTTCTCCCTTTTGCCTAGTGTGCGACGATTAATTTCTCTCATATGAGTATATAAAATGAGTATATGATAGCTTCACATGAAAGCTTCATATGAAAAAATGAGACCCTCGCATGCAGACACCAGACTTTATAAAGCTTATAATTATATGGCTTATATAGCTTTATTGTGTGCCGCATACTTGAGTCTCATTCTTTAATGTTTGCCAGGTCTATTGACCGGTCTGTTGACAAACCACGTATATTTAAGAATACGCGAACTACTCCCTCAGAGGTAGTGTGTATTTAATTAATCGCCTTTGCTTTAAAAGACTATAGCAAAAGATATGGTGTATGTCAACGCATTTTACCGCTAATTTTTGTACGGAGAGGCTAACTTCTTAAAATAATAGCAACTATCCGGAACATTTTTTTATAAAACAAATTTTATACAGACTTACAGCGAGAACTAATTTATTCTAAAATTACGGTTGACACGAAAAACAACATGTGATATGTTTACTACGACAGACATAGTATGACACTCGTAGTACGTCACACGTAGTATTGAATAATTTTAACATGCCTGATGTGCAAGCTTTCATCTGTGTATCAGGTGTGCCCGGTGAGTTTCCGGATTCACGATCAATTACGTCATAACTCGGTCTTAAATTAATAAAATGATATGAGGTTAAAAATGTATTTTGCCCATCATTTATGATGAAATAAAACACTTGAAACAGGAGGTGAACAATGGTTAATATAAGCAGCGATGTTATCCGCGGATACAACGATACCATCATACTCTACCTGCTTCTCGACAAACCATCCTACGGCTACGAGATTTCAAAGCAGATAAAGCTGATATCCGAGGAAAAATACGTCATAAAAGAAACAACTCTCTATTCTGCATTTACACGCCTTGAGAAAAACGGTTATATCTCATCATTCTCTTCAAGCGACAATGCAAGCGGAAAGCGCCGGACCTACTATCAGATTACGGATGCCGGCAGAGAGTACTACAGGCTCAAATGCGAGGAATGGAAGCTGACGCTTGATGTAGTAAGCAAATTTATACGATTTTAAAGGAGACATTTTATGGAAACTATAAAGAATTATCTGGAAAATATGTTTTCGCACCTCCCGAATACTCCAGAGGTGCTAAAAGCCAAATATGAGCTCTATCAAATGATGGAGGATAAATACAACGAATTGATATCTGAGGGCAAATCCGACAATGAAGCCATAGGCATAGTCATATCAGAGTTTGGAAACCTTGACGAGCTCGCCGATTCACTCGGCATCAAGAGCTTCGTGAATCCCAGCCAGGCAATGCCTACCGCCAAAACACTCTCACGTGAAAATGCGGCCGCCTTCCTCAGGGATTCTGCAAGGCACGCTTATCTCACTGCCTTTGGAGTTCTGCTTTGCATCCTCGCAAGCCTTGGACCGATATTCAGCGAATGCATTCCGCGTTCACTCGCTTCACCTGACGCATCTGATGCAATCGGCATTACCTTCCTGTTCCTGTGTGTCGCAGTGGCAGTCGGCTTCTTCATTTTTTCAGGCTCCCTCTCATCCAAATGGAGCTACCTGAAGCAAGAGCCCTACTGCATAGATTTTGAGACAGCAAACTGGGTCAACGAGCGAAAGGAAAGCTACCGTGCCACACACGCAATACTTTTAACAGTGGGCATCATGCTCTGTATACTCTGTGCAGTGCCTGCAATCATCATCAGCTCACTAAACACCAAAAGCACCTTCGCAGATTCACTTTCTGGCGGACTCGTGCTCGTATTCATAGCAATCGGAGTGTTCATGATAGTGTTCACAAATATGAAAAAATCAAGCTTTGACAAGCTTCTTTCATTAAACGGTGCTAAAACTGTAGGCGGTAATTTTGCCAATTCACACGACGGCAAGGTTCACTATGAAAATCCTGTTGTGGCTGCAATAATGTCAGTCTACTGGTCAACAGTCACATGCATTTATCTATGCTGGAGCTTTATTACCTTTGACTGGGGCATCACATGGATTATCTGGCCAATAGCCGCAATCATCAATTCGCTGGTGGAAAATCTGCTCGGCAATAAACATAATAATTGATTTTATAAGGAGATACAAAATGAAAAAATCAATATATCTGACAATAATTACAATAATTACCGTGGTCTGCATCATCGCCGGAAGCCTCTACCATATCGGTGGCTTTGCCCTAGACCTATTTGACAATCTGATTCCGCACTCAGACAAGTCTCTCGGTAACGTGTGCACGAATGAGCTTTCAGTCGATGAATTTTCAAACCTGATATTTGATACAACCATATCGAATATCAACGTAAAAACCGGTGACAGCTATACGGTCTCATACAAATGCAACAAGCGTCTGGTTCCAAAGATTAAGAGCTCCGGCGATACCCTCACAATATCACAGAGCAAAGGATCCAACTACAGAAGAAACACCACGAGCGAAATCACTGTTACCATTCCTGAGGGCGCCTCATTGAACAAGCTCTCCTTTGATACAGGCGTAGGCGAGGTAAGCCTCGATGCTCTAACCGTCGCCGATGCAGAATTTGACACCGGCGTAGGCGATTTGTATGTCACAGGCTGTAGCTTCGCCACATGTGATGTGGATGGCGGAACCGGCGACCTTAGCTTTGAAAACTGTGCCTTTGATAAGATGGATATCGACGGTGGTACAGGCGATATCACGGTGACATCCTCACAGTCGCTTGACGGCTACATGATGGACCTGGACTCTGGTACAGGCGATATCACAATCAACGGCAATGACTATGATGATGAGTATGAGGTAAATGAGCATGCAAGAAAGCACCTGGTTATTGACTCGGGGCTTGGGGATATTGTGGTGAGGTATTAAATTAAGCTTTTCACTTTTTATTGTCCATAAACTGCGGCTCCATATATCCGGTTCCTGACATGGACTTGTAGTAGCGGCTTGCTGCCTGCGTGCCGACACGCACCTCGCGGGCCTGCTTCTTAATGGATGTAAATTTCAGAGTCATGAGATCCTTGTTACGGGCCTCCTGGCTCTGTATTTTTACACTCTTGTCCGTGATACTGCGGATATGCTCCTGCATGGTGCGTATCTGCTCCTTGTAGTCCTCCTTGTGACCATTCAGCTCTTCCTTTGTACGTTCAAAAAGCTTCTCAAAGCCTGAATCTAAGTTATTGAGCTGGTCGATAAGCCTGCTTTTTGCCTCAACTACCTCGTCAAAGTCGTCCGGTGTGAGCTGTGGATCCTCGAGCTGGTTCTTCTGCTTGATATCAAGCTCTATTATCCGGTCGAGTACCTGTTCCTTTTTCTCCAGGCTTTGTATCATTATATCTATGTATGTCTGTTCCATGGTGTTCTCCCTATATTTCCAATTGTTTTAACTATAAGCATCTCTATAATAGCACAAAACGCACAAACAAACTAGCTTCATGCTGCTGTCTCTGCGTTTTGTTTAAGTTAAAAACTCTCTATAATCCCTGTCGGTGATTTATGATACATTTATCTATGACACATGCAGCTTGTTTCCGTTGCATGTGGCCTGCATGACCTCTTTCCACGCGTCACGCATAGTGCGCAGGTGCTCAAGCACCTCCTCAAGAATCTCCTTGTCCTTCTTTATGTTGGCCTCGACAAGGCGTCTGTGAAGATATGTGTATACATTGTTAAAATCCTTTGATACCGGATATTTGTCATCAAGGGTGGACTGGAACTCCTCTATGATACGCTCAACCTTGCGGATGTTTGTGTGAGCCTGCTGGATATCCTCCTTCTCTACTGCCATGATGGCAATATTGCAAAATTTGATTGCACCATCATACAGCATGAGTGTAAGCTCTGCCGGTGATGCAGTCATGATTTTGTTGTTTGCATATGCTGCGTATGCTTTATTTTGTAACATAATATACCCTCCCTGGTATCTTTTATGAGAAGTAACTGCTAATTGAGCTCTGTGTGCTGTTGAGCTTGGTCATAGCTGACTCCATCTGAGTAAACTTGTTGTAGTAGTAATCCTCACGATCTGAGATTTTTTTCTCCCATTCCTTAATAGTCTTGGTGTAGTTAGTGTACTCTGTCTTCATCTGCTTGTCATTGTAGATGGTAAATGCTGAACTCAAATCCGTAGACTTCATCTTGTCACCGATTGCACTATACAGATTAGTTGAAAGCTGCTGCATAAACTGCATTACCGTATCCGGATCATCGTTTATAGCTGCCATGAGCTTATCTGTCTTGCCGGATGTATTGGCGTCATCCTCATCACCATCAATGTGATATGCATTCTGCTCATTCTCCGCTGCATTCAAAAATCCAAGTGTACTGATTCCAAAGCTTGAGAGCGAGTACTTCTTGCCGCCTATCTCACTGATGACATCATGGCTGTCTGCATTGCTGTCATTACGCTGCCAAGTGTAGAATCCCTGCGAAGCAGAGAGTCCTTAATCTTTGCCTCCCACTTCTCAATCTCTTTATCAGACATCTGATCCTTCTCATCATCCGTGAGTGGCTCGTAGCTTCCTGCTGAATCAGCATTGTATAGCTTCGTCATCTCGTTGATGATGTTGTTGTATTCTGTCAGAAAATCCTTTACCTTATCATATACACCCTGTGTATCTGTGCTGGTTGTAATGCTTATAGCACTGTCCCCGGTCTCAGCAAGTGCCTCGATTGTCAGTCCATTGATTGAATAGCTGTTACTATCACCTGTATATTTTACACCGTTCAGCTCAATCTCCGAATCCTGTCCTGCGACCTTCTTCACCTGTGAATTGAAAAGTGCCTTATTCTTAAGCGTGTATGCAGTGTTTACCCTGTCGAGCAGGTCGTTTAGCGCCTGTGTATACTCAGACGAATCCTTCTGCTTTGAGGCAAGCTCCTTTACAATATTGCTATCTGCTGCTTTTTTTATGTTGGCCTCTGCGGCCTCCTCCAAAGCGTTTGCTTTATTTACAAAGCCGTCAGCCTCGTTTCCGTTTCCTGCTAAAAGCTGCTCTACGGCTTCCTTTCCATTACCTGCATAAGCATTCTGAATAGCCTTGGTGAGGCTTGCAACCGAGTACTTGTCATCGCTTCCTAGCACTTCGTCCTTTGAATTCTCAAATGCCTGAACTGACGCAAGAGCCTCATCGTATGAGCTTTTAGTCTTTTCATCCATTGACTTGATGATTGTGTCATACGCCGCTGAAGCTGACTCTATGCCTGTCTTGTTTTCAGCATCTGCGCAATGGTGTACTCGGTCTTTTGTGAAACAGTGATGGAATCAGTTTTATCAGCTGTGCCATCTTCCTTTTGCAGATAGTACCTGCCGTCTTTCTCGTCCTTTTTGTAAGTCTTATCACCGACGGTCAATGTCGTATCATTGACTACTGTAGGTACTGCTTCAAGCTCCTTTCCTTCAGCGTCCGTATAAGCTGTCCTGGTAGATTCTGTCACATCATAGTACGATGTGGTATCCTTGTCCTTATCAGCAACGGCTGCAATATAGTGGCTGTTGTTGTCGCTGTCAATATACTTATAGAGAGTATTTCCATTTGTATCGGTCAGTGTGGTCTTTGTATATGTATCATAGCTGTCACCATTCTTTGAAATCAATGCGCCATCACGAGATGAGCCAAGCTTCTCAAGCAGCTTCAGCTTATCACTATAGCCTGCATTCTTTGCATCAAGCTTCTTATAAATGTCCTGAAGTGTGGCATATGAATAGCCATAGTTTACGGCATTCATAAGATTTTTGCTCTGCGCATTCATCTTCGCTGCATCTGTGGTCAGATTGTTGTAGCTTGCAACCGCTGCCTCGATTTTAGCCTTGGTCTCATCGTCTGAAACTCCATGTAAAGCTGCATACTCATCATATGGATTGGATGAATAAGTACCTGCGTTGGTCTTTTCACCACCATATGCTATTCCCAGGCTATAAAGTGCTGATGCTCCATCTATATTGCTGCCGGTTATGGTAAAATCATTTGCCACGCCTGTCTTTTTTGAGCTGATATAAAATCTCTTGTAGCTTGAATCGTAGTTTGCATCAAGCCCCGCATTCCTGAGTTCCTTTACCACGTCGTTCATGGTTGATGATGCGCTGAGCGTGATGGACTTGGTCTCGTCGCCCATCTTTACCTCAAGCTTGGCATCACCACCTGTGTAACCGAGCTGGGCAAGTGTAGTCTTCTCACTGTCTGCCTTAATTTCTGCTCCGGTCATATATCCGGCCTTTGCCATCTGCTTGATTTTCAGCGACTGTGTGCCACTTGGTGCACCTGAGCCTGCCTTTACTGTGGCCTTTGTAGTATCAGAAACAGATGTCTTCTTTAAGTTGTATGCGGTAGAAAATCGCAGATTGGAAATATTGCTGTACAAGCTATACACCTTGGTATTAAGGGATTTCCACGCATCCTGTGTCCACTCAAGCTTGGTCTGCGCCTCTGATATTTTTCTTTTCTGGTGGTATATGACGATACCATTGCCTTTACAATAGAATCTGTATCCAGGCCTGATGTCATTCCCGATAATCTGATTGCCATGGTGTCCTCCTATCTCTTCTCATCTACATGAGTCCTGCCATCTCCCAGACCTTCGCTATCATGTCGAGCGTCTTCTCCGGCGGAAACTCCTTGATGACTTCCTTTGTCTTCTTATCAACTATCTTTATTGTCACGCGGTTAGTCTTCTCATGGATGCCGAACACTGCCTCCGACTGGTCAGCCAACGCGCTCTTGTTGATATCATCCACAGCCTTTTTAAGCTGCGTATTCTTCTCGTTCTGCTTTTGTGCAGCAAGCTGTGCCTGTCCCTGTGCTCCGGCATCACCGGCCGAATCCCCGCTTGTTTCCTTCGTATTCATCGCCTGGATATTCCTTGCGATGCTGTCAGACACGACCTGATTGTCCTCACTGGACACCTCTGTCCTGCCCTGTGCCTGTTCCTTTATCTGTGCAGTTGATGTACTTCCCTGATAGACCATTCCTGCACCCTTGATTGCCTCTATTGCCATCTCTAACACCTCCGTGTGAAAATATGTTGCAATTGACTGTTGTTCTTACCCTATTCTAAGGAATATATCGGATGAATTGCGGGAAAGTTTATAGTAAATTTTCAGCCAAAGAAGTTTTACCTCATTTATATTTTTACAGATCAACCAATCCACCATTTTGACGTATCTGTTTCTTTATTGACTCACTAAAAATGCATTCACGAAAATCATATGAATCAACATTAAAGTTAGTGATAATGTCAACAGCACTATGAAATCCGCAGTATTTTTCATGGCAAAACATAATCTGCCCATTAGAAAGAATTGCTACTAATTCCTTATTTTCTGTATTAAATGCAATATCCAGAACATCTCCCTTAATCGGCGGGTCTTGTGAAGAATACGGGTGTGAATACCACCATCCTCTTTTTACACCATCAGCTATTTTCTCATAGAAATTAAAGGTTTGAAGTGTTCTGTGACCATTAGAGCAGGCAATTACAGTATTTTCCGGACTTACAACCATCATATAATTTCCGACTAATCTTAATTTGTCCTTACCAAAAATCGCCTTTCTCTTGCAGTCTCCTTTGCGGTCTCCGATATGATTATATGCTAATAATATTATCTTGAGTCGCAACAGCAATAAATGGTTCCTCCTTAAAACTACTTATTCCACTAATCGGTGCATCCTGACTATTTACTTCAACATATTCTCCTGTATGTATATTCTTAAACTTCACTTTTCTTGCATTATTACCAACAACAGCAATAGATCCGTCAGACATGAAACAAGCCAATCGTGCATTCTTACAAGGATTATCCGTAGCAAAGCATTCACCGGTTTTCAAATCATAAAGATACAAATCCTGCTCCTTATTCCTTCTAAGCACCTTCGTACCGTATGTCGAAATCTTCTTATGCTGCTTTGAGACAAAATGTTCAGTGAACCAACTTTCTTTGCCACTTGCCAATTCATAAACCCATGTTTCATTATCGTTTTCGCCTAAAATAAAGCTTCCATCCTCAGATAAATGTATTGTATCTATAGTACCCGGACAGAATATATCATATTCACGCATTCTAGTATCAAGGTTCCACAATTGAATCTTACGTTTTCCATCTTTAATCTCATAGCTCAATGTCGCTGCATATTTACCATCTCCTGATATTGAACCATCTTTTAAGAATGTCGTTCCTCTCGCAAGTACGTAAACCGTTTCATTCCCACTTGTAACTGTAAGCCCTCCATCTAAAGCTGAGCTTGCCACTAAACCATTATTCTCCGACTTCCAAATTATACCTGTCTTACGATCCTTTTTTTGACTATCTCTATCCCTAATAAAAGAAATATCCTTTCCCTCAACCGGATTCTCCCACGCATGCTTTACCTGCTGATTATATACCCTGCTACAATCAGTCAAAGAAAATCTTATCTCCCTGTTATTATAATAAAAATATAACATATCATCCTTCATAATCAAAATACGAAATCGACTATTAAAAATGCCTGCATGAGCATCATCAGAATTTTTGATTTCTCCAGCATATGTCCACTGTTCATCATGTCGGAATACATAAATTGTCTGATTCATACCCATTTTCGTAGCCAACAGATAATTTTCCGTAAATAATAAACGTCCAATGCCATTGCCAACAGAATATATAAATGTCTGTTCTTCTGCCTGCAAAGAGAAAATAAAAACTTGTCCATTTGAATATGCGGCCAGAAATTCATTTTCTTGCGAAAACTGCAGGTGCGTATATTGAGCTGACCTTTCCGATGATTTTCCAATTGATGTACTATCTATCTTCGCTCCTTTTAAAGAAATTCTTTCACTTCCGAATACCTTAGCATCCGGAATCTGTATTCCCCTTAAGTCCAGTCCTGAATAATCCGGACATCCCCCTGCTTCTGTATACGGAAAACAATCCAGAATATTATTCACAAGAACAGCTACATCTTCCCTGCCTTTTCCCACATCATGGATACGTTTCGCAATACCTGTCCAATAAACTCCTGACAGATTCCTAATATGCTCCATGACAGGAAACTGAAGTCTTCTTATATTCCAATATTTCTCTACGTCATCTTGTCTTACAATCCACATAGCTGAAAGAAAATCCCTGTATATCTGATGTGGAAATGCAACAACCAGCTCATCTTTATACAATAAATGTGCTTCTGTTGTCAGATAATCATAGATTGATCCATATACCAATTTAGGGATGTCATAATCACGATAGCGTTCCTGCAAAGGAAGCAAGTCATCCTCATTCATCAAGCCTGATTGTATAATATCCTGTAAAAGTACACGAAACTCAGCATTTTCCTTATTCAGACTGTATGTTACTTCATATGCATATGCCACTGCCGGAAGAATATCAAATATAGCCTGATATGCTATTTGCGCCTTCTGTCCATCTACAGTATTCTGTTGAAACAATATTGCAATCTGTGCCACATAATAGTCATATAACAAATCTGTCGCATTCTTAATCGGAAGAATCCAGTGAAGACATTCCTCATGCTCATAATTCTTAATAATCGGGCTTATCTCCTTATACATTGTAACCATCATCGGATTGGACAGCAACCGTCGTAATGTTACAGCATCTTTTATTCCATTCCACTCCTCCTGTGAAAACACAGATATTATCTGTTCATCACTTAAAGGGGTAAGTCTGCATATACTGTAGCCAAACATGCTGTATCGCACTGTAAAATCTGATCTTGAAGAAACAACAACCTGAATTCCCTTAAATAAATTCAATTCCTTTATCTCATTGATAAACTGCCTTTCTTTCCTAGAATTGATTTCATTCATTCCGTCAATCAATAGAGTAAGACTTGGCGAAGAATATCTGGTACAGGTATTTTTTTCAAATTTTTCATCACTTCCATCAAATAGTACTCTTACGCAGTATGCTTTTATACTACTACCAAGAGCCACAAGTCTTTCTAATGGAATATAAAGAAATGTTTCATCACTTTTTTCTTTACATAAATTTAAAAACATGGTGGATTTTCCCATGCCTCCATCTGCCAGAATAATCCTATGCGGTTTATCTGTATTCCATGCAATTTTTAATATATCATCCAGATCTTTTCCTTCATCATCTTCAACTTTCGGAATAAGCTCTTCTATAACTTCAATTCTTGATATAAATTCATCATTTGCCAATCTTGCTTTTATGGCTTCACAAGGCACTTCTTTATCTCCCGGAAGCCTTAACTGAAAAGGATACTGATTTTCCTTTGTTCCGTCATGCCACAATATAGGATATTTTGCCACCTTCCGGGAACCATGAATGTGCTGTAACATTTCCTTCATTCGTATTATCATCAAATTCACCCAAAAGAACAGTTGCATTCGACCGCTCTTCCATACGCAGTTCCCCTGCCTGAAGCATATGAAAATATCCAACCTTCTGCACCATATGATCATGCTCATGTCCTGCCAGCCATAATCCAACACCATTATGATACAACAACTCCCTAACATATTTCTTCTCTTCTTGTAATAAAGCCATAAACGGATAATGAGATAACAGCACTGTCGGTTTATTCGGATTCAGTTCTTTCAATGCATTCTGTAATAACTTTGTACCAATAACCAAATCTACGGCTTCCTGCTCCTTGGTATATGTCAGCGTTGAATCAATATGTAGAACATTAAAATCATCTGTCTCAATATTAAAATGAGGTTTTAACGGATCTGAATATTTTGAAACACGATCATCTGTATATATTTTGGATAGAAACTTTCGAAACTCCGCCTGTCCCTCATATATTGCGTTCAAATCATCTTCTTTAATTTTTCCATATTTAGGATCATAGTATCCGTTTCTTTGAAAACATATTCTTCTTATGGCTTCATCACGACCAGCCACATTTCTATCTACATCATGATTTCCCGCAACAATAAAAAGCCTATCTGTTGTAATGCCAACTGCTGTGCAAAGTTCTGTCAAATACTGTACTGATTCCTCCTGAAAGATATTAGGACTGGCATTAGCAGTCCTAATATCTCCGGTACAGAATATATAATCACATTTGATATCTTTTTCCTTAAGGTATTTCGGTAACTCATCTCTCATGAATATCGTACTCATGTCATCATCGTTAAAATGCAAATCCGATATATGTAACCATCTAATCATATTTACTTATAAACCTCCCAAAAAAGGGTCTAGTTTTCCAAACTCTCTCCAACCACCCTGCACCGTTTCCTGCAAAAAGCAATGCCATAGGCTAAAATATCACACCGGTCCTCATCCCGCAGAGCCTCATCATAGCGCTTGTCCTTAATCTGCGTTATCGCAGCCTCGCACGCTGCGTCAAGTTCCTTCATCTCCTTAGCATACTTCACCTCTATAACAATGCCCGCATCAGGATCCTCCGGCATGATTAAAATATCGCTAAAACCATCTCCCGACTCACGATTCGACTTGATAAGCCAGTCCGGATTGCTGCCTCGAAGCAGACCAAGAAGTAAGCCATGATAGAAATTCTCCTTCATAGCATCAGGCGCCTTTGTATCGAGTATACTTATCATGCGGCTCATCACGATGTTTAGCTGCCTGGCAATCTGTTTCTCATCTTTATCCAGAATTGCCCTTGATAAAAGCTTCATAGTATCATCATCTTTTGCGACAACAGCCTTGAACCACTCCTGAATTTGGAGAATAAACACCTCACGCACCTCTTTATTAGGAATCACAAGCTTATAAGCATAGCTCTCACTGTCAGGCACCTTGACCTCTCCGATTTTTGTGAGATAGCCTGTAGTAAAGAGCACACTCCACAGATTATCAATAGTATTGTCAATCTCATCATAGGTCAGGTCAAGCCGAAGCTGCTTCTCCACAAATCCGCCTGCCACAAGCTTCTCAATCTCATCCCTTGTGGTCTGGTCAGCCTTGTCCACAAAGCGCTTCACCATATCATTGCCACTGCTGTTAATCCAGAACGCGCTAGGTCTGGCTGACGGATCAGAAACAAGCTTCTTGGCAAAATTTATCACATCCCACGGACAATAAATATCCGCATTCCCAAAATGATAGCCATCATACCATTCCTTTGCATCAGGATATCTCTCGCTCCTGTCATAGTCTGAAAGAAGCTTCATGACCTCATCATCAGTGAATCCAAACTGCTCATCATGGTCAATATCCACAATAGAATTGATTTCAAAGTTATTGAGCCCTGTAAAAATGCTCTCCTTTGACACGCGAAGGCAGCCCGTGAGCACCGCAAACTGTAAAAACTCATTGGTCTTGAGCGCCTGCCCGAAAAGCCCCCTGATGAGAGAAACCATCTCCTTGTAGTAGCCATTCTGAAAAGCTTTATCGAGTGGCACATCATACTCATCTATGAGAATAACTACTTTCTGACCATAGTGCTTATACAACAGCTTTGAAAGCATTCGTATACTATCTTCAATATTGTCATCCTGCCCATGAAGCATCTTTGTAAACAGTGTTCTGTCCTCATCAGTCAATGCATCACTTGTTTTCAAGTAATAGTGTCTATCTATTTCACGATCTATAATAGTACATAGCATTCTTTTTGCTGAGGCAAACTCTAATCCCTCCACACCTTTGAGTGAAAGAAAAATAACCGGGTACTTACCCATATTCTCATCACACAGCGCTTTATTGCCAGAAATATATAAGCCCTCAAACAAGGTCTTATCTGTACCTATCTCAAAGAAGCTTTTTAACATACTCATATTGAGAGTCTTACCAAAACGGCGAGGGCGAGTAAAAAGAGTAACCTTCCCCCAGCCTGTAAGAGCTGCTCAATAAGCCTTGTCTTGTCAATATAATAGAAACCCAGTTTACGAATTTCCCCAAAATTTTCAATTCCAACCGGTAACTTTAAAGTACTTGCCATAAAAGCCTCCAAAAAATAATCCGCTATACTAAATACTAGTATAGCGGATTGCCATGCAAAATACAATTACTATGTGTAGAAGCATTTCTAAGTTCCTTACAAGTCAAAAGTCTGTAAAAATTATTCTTCATTTCCTTAGCTGACTCTTCATTCATTATGTTAAAAAGTACACCTTTTTTTCTTCAAGTGCTCGATTTGTCCCTCAAGAGATAGTTTGGGTTTTATAATTATCATTAATCAAATCCCCCATCTCGAG
>ENA-OQCQ01000036-OQCQ01000036.1-human-gut-metagenome-genome-assembly--contig:-NODE-36-length-15402-cov-1.094010_pt1 | contig 15402 bp, 17 predicted proteins | sample MGYA00242761_ERZ504585 | MGnify/ENA primary metagenome ERZ504585 (study PRJEB26092, sample SAMD00036343) | human gut metagenome | host: Homo sapiens | study: EMG produced TPA metagenomics assembly of... | reverse complement strand
CTTATGGAAGTTTGCATATGCAAAGAATCAGTCCCTGGCTCCTTGTGGCTTTGAGGCAGCTGACTATGATTGCAAAGGCTGGGATGAAATCAGGGTTCCGGCACATATCCAGATGGAAGGCTATGACGTGCCAATCTATACGAATACCACATATCCGTGGGAGGCTGATGAGTTTATCAAGCCGGGCGAGGTACCTGAGATTTTTAATCCGGTTGCAAGCTATGTGAAGTATTTCACAATCCCTGAGAATATGAAGAACAAGAGGGTGTGTATTTCATTTCAGGGAGTGGAGAGCGGTTTTGCACTCTGGCTGAATGGACACTATGTCGGCTACAGTGAGGACACATTTGATCCGTCTGATTTCGAGCTGACTGATTATATTGTCGAGGGTGAGAACAAGCTTGCGGTCAGGGTATGGAAATGGACATCAAGCAGCTGGTGTGAGGATCAGGATTTTTACAGATTTTCAGGCATTTTCAGAGATGTATTTTTGTATGCCGTTCCTTGTGCACATGTGGAGGATTTGTCAGTTGTTCCTACACTTAATGATACCTTTGACGAGGGCACACTTAGTGTGTCAATAAAGGCAGATGGTGATGGTATTGCAAGTGTAAAGCTTTATGAGCTGGGCGATTTGTCTGTGGAAAAATATGACAGGGCAAAACTTTTATTGGAAGAGTTTGATATAGAGCTTAGAAATAAGGAAATTTGCGAGGGCTCATGTAATGTGAAAAATCCTCTGTTATGGAGCGCTGAAAAGCCGAATCTGTATGAGGTTAAAATTATAGTTAAAGATACGCATGGAAATGAGACCGAGTTTATCAGCCAGCTGGCAGGCTTCAGACGCTTTGAGATGGTAGACGGACTCATGAAGCTAAACGGTAAGCGTATTGTATTTAAGGGTGTAAACCGCCATGAGTTCAGCTCAATAACAGGCCGTGTGCCAAACCGTGATGAGGTGATAAAGGATATTGTCACAATGAAAAAGAACAATATCAATGCAATAAGAACAAGCCATTATCCTGATGATCCATGCTCTATGAGCTTTGCGATTAATTTATGGAATCTATATGATAGCTGAGAACAATCTTGAGAGTCACGGCACATGGGAGGCATATAATAAGGGCTATGTTGACCTTGACTTTGTTGTGCCAAAGGACAAGCCACAGTGGAGAGAAATGATGCTGGACCGTGCCAACTCATGCTATCAGAGAGATAAAAATCATCCGGCAATCCTTATCTGGTCATGCGGAAATGAGTCGTTTGGCGGCAAGACAATATATGAGATGTCACAGCTTTTCAGGCAGCTTGATAAGCATCGTCTGGTACATTATGAGGGAGTATTTAACGATAGAAGCTACAATGACACAAGTGACATGGAAAGCCAGATGTATACTTCGGTTGCAGGTATTGAGAAATTTCTTGCAGAGAATCCGGAGAAACCATTTATCTGCTGCGAATATACACATGCAATGGGAAATTCCTGCGGTGCTATGCATAAATATACAGAGCTCTCTGACCGCGAGCCTAGATATCAGGGTGGATTTATCTGGGATTATATCGACCAGTCAATCTACAAAAAGGACAGATACGGCAAATGGTTCCTCACATATGGCGGAGATTTTGGCGACAGGCCTACAGATGGAGATTTCAGTGGAAACGGCATCTGCTACGGCGGAGAGAGAGAGGCTTCTCCGAAGATGCAGGAGGTGAAGTTCAATTATCAGAATATCTCAGTTGATTTTGACAGCGACTACATCTTTACAGTCACAAACAAAAATCTTTTTGTAAATACATCTGTTTTTGATGCTTTTGCCATTCTTCTTGCAGACGGTGAGGAGGTTTACAGGACAAAGCTTCAGATATCTGTTCCACCGATGGAGCAGGCAAGCTATGAGGTGCCGGTGACTCTTAAAAATTCCATGATAGATGTGGAAAAAGAGTACTGTATTGTGGTATCATTTGTATTGAAGGAAAACACCATCTGGGAAAAGGCAGGATATGAGATTGCATTCGGACAGCATATGATAAAGAAGCCTGTAAGTGAGTATTCATGCGACAAATCAGTTGAGCTTGTTGTTGGAAACGGAAATATCCTTGTAAGAGGTGAGAACTTCAAGGCACTTTTCTCAAGAATGAATCTGGGAATGGTTTCATATGTATATGGTGGCGTCGAGATGCTTCCAAATACTATCCCATTGCCGAATTTCTGGAGAACACCTACCAACAATGATTCCGGCAACATGATGCCACAGCGCTATGCACAGTGGAAGATTGCCAGCATGTATGTGACCACCAGAGAAAACCAGCGCTTTGCAGACACCTCACCAAGGGTTGAAAAAAAATGATAACAATATTGCAGTCACATATACTTATTTCATGCCTACCACACCGCAGAGCTCATGCGAGGTGACATACAGAGTGTTTGGCGACGGAACAATCGAGGCAACTCTGTCATATGACCCTGTAAAGGAGCTTGGCGATATGCCGGAGTTTGGCATGATGTTCAAGCTGGATGCCGACTATGATACGGTAAAATGGTACGGACTCGGACCACAGGAGACATACGCTGACAGACAGCATGGCGGAAAGTATGGTGTATACGAGAATAAAGTGGCAGACAACATTGCCGAGTATCTCGTTCCGCAGGAGAGCGGCAACAAGTGCAGAGTAAGATATGCAAAGGTAATGGATAAGAAGGGCAGAGGCATGCTGTTCTTTGGTGATGAGCTTTCGTTCTCGGCACTGCCATATACACCGCATGAGCTGGAAAATGCAGCGCATCATTTCGAGCTTCCACCTGTACACTATACTGTTGTCCGTGTGGCAAAGAAGCAGATGGGTGTAGGCGGAGACGACAGCTGGGGCTCACATACTCATCCGGAGTACCTGCTTGATGCCTCAGAGAAAATGGAATTCACATTCTGCTTCCGCGGAATTTAGCATTTTAAGGTTGTAAGGAATATTATTACGCATTTTGAGGGCAGGGACTACTACTGGGACTGCTCTCATGGTGTAAATAAATGATATAAGGATAAATGATATAAGAATAAATTATATAAGAATTAAGGAGAATTAAAATGTCAAAATTTATTAAGGGTATGGATTTATCGACCCTGCTAGAGCTGGAACGCTGCGGAGCAAAATAACTACGAGGATGGAAAGGAGAAGGATATTCTTGACATCATGAAGGAGCATGATGTTGATACAATCCGCATTCGACTGTGGAATGACCCAAAATCAGAGGATGGTGAGCCTTACGGTGCGGGTAACAATGACCTTGCTGAGACTATTGCTATCGGAAAAAAGGTCACAGATGCAGGCTTTGGAGTGCTTTTGAATTTCCACTACAGTGATTTCTGGGCAGATCCGGGAAAGCAGATTAAGCCAAAGGCATGGAAAGATTTCGGTGTAGACGAGCTGGAGCAGGCTGTATATGATTTTACACTTGAAAATCTGACAAAGATTATTGAGGCAGGTGTAAATGTCACAATGATTCAGGTAGGTAATGAGCTTTCAAACGGACTTTTGTGGCCTGAGGGAAATGTACCTAACTACGATAATATAGCAAAATTTGTGAATGCCGGAATACGTGCCTGCCGCAAGGTAAATGCTGATATTCCGATTATGATTCACCTCGATAATGGTGGAAACAATGAGCTTTATGTCAGATGGTTTACAAACTTCATCGAAAGAGGAGAGGAGTTTGAGTATATCGGATTGTCATACTATCCTTTCTGGCACGGCTCTCTCGATCAGCTTGAGTTCAATATGAACGATATTGCAAAGCGTTTCAATAAGGACCTTATCATCGCTGAGGTATCCATGGGCTTTACAATGGACAGCTATCAGGAGTATGAGAAGCTTGCTGACTCTGAGCGCAAGGGCTATGCGACAAAACCGGAGCTTGTTGAGAAGATAGATTATCCTATGACTATTGAGGGGCAGGCTGATTTTACAAAGGATTTCTTAAACAGAGTGGCAAATGTGGTGGATGATCATGGAAAAGGATTTTTCTGGTGGGAGCCTGCGTGGATTCCTGTACCGGGCTCAGGCTGGGCTACACCTGCTTCGCTAAAGTATATGAACGATCCGGGACCATGCGGCAATGAGTGGGCAAATCAGGCACTCTTTGACTATGATGGAAATGTGCTGCCGGCACTTGATGTTATTAAGAATTTTTAAAAAATAAAATAATAACATATGTAATTTTGTTGCATGATTTGATTTGTTATGTTGCATTTTCAGTCGGATGTATTGCAATGTAAAAATGTGCAGTTATAATAGGGTTATAAAGAAAAAACGAATTATTTTAACTATCAATTTAACGCAAATACAATCAGCAAAGGAGAAGAAAAAATGATACAGCAGAACGTATTAGACAAATTCAAGGAGCTTTTTGGAGCAGATGGGGATATCAGAGTATATTTTGCTCCGGGACGTGTAAATCTGATCGGTGAGCACACTGACTACAATGGAGGACATGTTTTCCCTTGTGCACTGACCATCGGCACATATATGGCAGCAAGAAAGCGCGATGACAGGAAGCTTCGTTTCTACTCTATGAATTTTGACAATCTGGGGGTGGTTGAGTCATCACTTGATGAGTTTACACCTGATCCAAACGGACTTTGGACAAACTATCCAATGGGCGTTATGTGGGCCTTCGAGGGACGCGGAATGAAGCTTGAAAGCGGTCTTGATATTGTTTTATTCGGAAATATTCCAAACGGCTCAGGACTTTCTTCATCAGCATCTCTTGAGGTGGTTACAGGATATATGTTAAAGGATATTTACGGCTTTGACGTGACAAATCAGGATATTGCACTTATCGGTCAGTATTCAGAGAACAACTACAACGGCTGTAATTGCGGTATCATGGATCAGTTTGCATCTGCAATGGGCAAAAAGGACAATGCAATTTTCCTTGACTGCAATACTCTTGATTTTGAGTATGCACCAATCGTTTTGGACGGTGCAAAGATCGTGGTTACAAACAGCATGGTTAAGCACAGCCTTGTAACAAGTGCTTACAATGACAGAAGAAATGAGAGTGCACAGGCTCTTAAGGATTTACAGACAGTATGTGACATCAAGACTCTCGGTGACCTGACAGATGAAGAGTTCGAGGCTCATAAGGATGCGATTAAGGATGAGGTTGCACGTAAGAGAGGCAAGCATGCGGTTTATGAGAACCAGCGTACCATCAAGGCTGTTAAGGCACTGAAGGAAAATGATATTGAGACATTTGGAAAGCTTATGAATGCTTCACATGTATCACTTCGTGATGATTATGAGACATCATGTCCTGAGGTTGACGTACTTGTTGATGAGGCATGGAAGATTCCGGGTGTTATCGGATCACGAATCACAGGAGGCGGATTTGGCGGTTGTACAGTCAGCATAGTAAAGGACGAGGCTATTGATCAGTTTAAGGCAAACCTGACAAAGGCTTATGAAGAGAAGGTTGGAAAGACACCTGAGTTTTATGTTGTTTCAATCGGAGACGGACCTAGCCGTCTGGCATAAAATTAGCAATATGAAATAACAGTAACGGATAAACAGGTTTTTTCGACAATGATTAAGGAGCATGACATGATTCAGGAGAGAATATTAGAATTAGTAAAATATGGTCTTACAACAGGACTTGTTGATCCTGCTGATGAGGTATACACAGTAAACAGACTTCTCGAGGTACTCGGAGTGGACGACATCGAAGATGAGACATTTGAAAAGATAGAGGCTCAGCCGGCATGGACACAGGAAGAGGCAGAGGAGAAGCTTGAGGGTATACTCGAGGATATGATGACATACGCATATGACAATGGCATCATGAAAGAAAACAGCATTGTATACAAGGATCTTTTTGATACAAAGCTGATGGGCTGCCTTGTAAATGCACCAAGCGTGATCAGAGCTCGTTTTAAGGATTTATACGATAATGAGTCTTCACTTGCGGCAACCGATTATTTTTACAAATTAAGCTGTGACAGCAATTATATCAGAAGACAGCGCATAAAGAAGGATATGAAATGGACCACAGACACAGAGTATGGCACATTGATGTGACAATCAATCTCTCAAAGCCAGAGAAGGATCCAAAGGCAATTGCTGCCGCTAAAAATGCTAAGCAGAGCGCATATCCAAAGTGCCAGCTTTGTAAGGAAAATGAGGGCTATGCAGGCCGCGTAAACCATCCTGCAAGAGAAAACCACAGAATTATCCCTGTTACAATAAATAACAGCCAGTGGTTTTTCCAGTACTCACCATATGTATACTATAATGAGCATTGTATCGTGTTCAATTCAAAGCATACACCGATGAAAATCGAGCGTGCCACATTTGGAAAGCTGCTTGATTTTGTAACACAGTTTCCACATTATTTTGTAGGCTCAAATGCAGATCTGCCAATCGTTGGAGGCTCTATCCTAAGCCATGATCATTTCCAGGGCGGACACTATACCTTCGCTATGGCAAAGGCTCCGATAGAGAAAGAAATCACATTCAAGGGCTACGAGGATGTCGAGGCAGGTATCGTAAAATGGCCTATGTCTGTTATTAGAATCAAGTCAGCAGACAAAGATAAGCTTATTGACCTTGCAGATAAGATTCTTCTTGCATGGAGAGGCTATACAGATGAAGAAGCATTTATTTTTGCAGAGACAGATGGAGAGCCACACAACACTATCACACCTATAGCAAGACGTCGTGACGGAGACTATGAGCTTGACCTTGTGCTCAGAAACAATATCACCACAGAGGAGCATCCGCTTGGTGTATATCATCCGCATGCCCACCTTCATCACATAAAGAAGGAGAATATCGGACTTATCGAGGTAATGGGACTTGCAGTGCTTCCGGCCAGATTAAAGGGTGAGATGGCAGAGCTTAGGGATGCAATCCTTACAGGAAAGGATCTGCACTCGACAGAGACTCTTGCATCACATGCTGACTGGGCTCTTAAGTTTATGTCTAAGTATGATAAGATTGATGAGTCTAATATTGATGGTATCATCAATGAGGAGATTGGACTTGTATTTAAAGAAGTGCTTGAGTGTGCCGGAGTGTACAAGTGCACTGATGAGGGACGTGCAGCGTTCCAAAAATTTATAGATGCGGTAAATGCATAAGATTTTCAATTATCTTTTTATAATGCGGAAAGCACCGGCGAACCATACTATAGTATGATTCGCCGGTGCTTTCCTCGGCTGTGAGATAAACTGATTTTTAAAGGACCTGTTAAAGCCATTATTGTTAATGACTTTTTACTAAAGATGTGTCATTAGGATGAATTTACCGTTTTTGTAGCTTGTGAAGGCAGTGGATGAATGCAGGCACCAGGAAGGCATCTGCGAATATCCATGCGAGTGGGCTTGCAAAGCAGGCGGCAGAAAAGCCGAATATCGGTACAAATACAAGTCCGATGAGTGAACGCGCAATCATTTCTGCTACTCCTGCAAACATCGCAAAGCCGGAAAAACCCATGCCCTGTATGGTGAAACGGACTGTGTTTACCAGAACGAGCGGAATGTAGAAAAATGCATTTGTCAGCAGAAACTGATGAGCCTGTGCGACAACCTCTGTTTCGCTTGGTGATACAAACATGTAAATCAGATAGTTGGCTATAAACAGCAGTGCCACAAAAATCAAAACCGAATAGATCGATCCTATCACTGAGGCTGAAATAAGCCCCTTCTTTACACGTTCAAATTTGGCTGCGCCGACATTTTGTCCACTGTAGGTGGCCATTGTGGAGCCGAGTGCGTCAAATGGACACATCATAAACATTGAAATACGGCTTGCAGCGGTCATTGAGGCAACTGCGATGGAGCCTAAGCCGTTTACGGCAGTCTGCAGTATGACGCTGCCTATAGCGGTTATCGAATACTGAAAACCCATAGGAAGTCCCATGACCATCAGATTTCTGACATATGAAGAGTCAAGCTCCAAATCGTCTCTGCTTACATGCAGCAGAGGTACCTTTTTTGCTATGTAAATGATGCACAGCACTCCTGATATACACTGTGACAGTACGGTTGCAAAAGCCGCTCCAAACACGCCCATGTTAAATACCAGAATGAAAAGTAAATCAAGACCGATATTTAGAACAGCCGCGATTATAAGGAAAATAACAGGTATGACCGAGTTGCCGAGAGATCTTAGATATCCTGACAGCAGATTGTACAGTATTGTGACAGGAATGCCTGCAAATATGACAATCAGATACTGGTAAGCGAGGTCGTAAATGTCGCCTGGCGTATTCATCCAGGTCAGAATCTGACCACAGAGAAGCACAGTGAGTGCCGTCATGATTATTGCGATAATTACAGACACAATTCCTGCATTTCCTACATATTTTTTAAGTCCTTTTTCATCCTTGGCACCAAAGCGCTGTGCTATAGGAAGTGAAAAGCCTGCACACACACCCTGACAGAAGCCGATGATGAGAAAGCAGATGCTTCCGGTAGAGCCAACTGCGGCTAAGGCCGAAACACTTAGAAAACGACCGACGATTATAGTATCCATAAGGCTGTAAACCTGCTGGAAAAGCATTCCGAGAAGCAACGGAAGAGAAAAGCCCAGAATGAGCCCGGTAGGAGAACCTACAGTGAGATCCTTTGAATTATTTTTAGTCATTATTTATAATCCCCCCTTGATTAAAAATAGATAAAAATATATATAAAAATAGTGATTAAGTGTAATATACAACCTTTACAAACATAAGTAAATGAGGTAAAGTTAAATTGTTAGCATTTTTTTTGGTGCATATTTTATAGTGAATAAAAACGCTGATTTTATGTTTGGTATCATGTTTTTTCAGAGAAGAAAATTGAATAATCAGTAATATGTAAGGGCTGACATATAATTAAATTTGGAGGAAAAGAATGAGAGACTGGGAAAATAACATTCGAAGGGTTGTACCTTATACACCGGGAGAACAGCCAAAGAATACCTGTGTTATTAAGTTAAATACAAATGAGAATCCATATCCGCCAGCGCCGGGAGTGAAGGAGGTTTTAAGTAATTTCAATACCGATGATTTAAGACTGTATCCTGACCCAAGGGTTGATAAGCTGGTAAATGCAATTGCGGATTTCTATAAGATAGACAGCTCGAAGGTGTTTGTCGGAGTTGGCTCTGATGATGTACTTGCCATGATTTTTATGACATTTTTCAATTCAAAAAAGCCGATACTGTTTCCTGATATTACATATTCATTTTATGATGTGTGGGCAGATATGCTTCGAATCCCTTATGAGCAGCTTCCTTTGTCTGATGATTTTTCAATAGTACCGTCAGATTACTATAAGGCAAACGGCGGAGTGGTATTTCCAAACCCTAATGCTCCGACAGGAAAGCTCATGCCTCTTGATGAGATAGAGGACATAATAGAGCACAATCAGGATGTAATTGTCGTAGTAGATGAGGCATATGTAGATTTTGGCGGGGAGAGTGCGCTGCCGCTCATTGACAAATATGATAATGTCATCGTGGTACAGACATTCTCAAAATCACGCGCGCTGGCAGGCTCAAGAGTTGGTTTTGCCATGGCAAGTCCTGTGCTTATCAAGTATCTGAATGATGTGAAATATTCGTTCAATTCATATACCATGGACAGAATCACAATCGAAGCAGCTACAGCAGCGATAAAAGACAGAGCATACTTTGAAGAGACCACAGCAAAGGTCATAAAGACACGTGAGTGGACAAAGAAAGAACTTAAGAGACTTGGCTTTACATTCTGTGACTCAAAGAGCAACTTTATATTTGCAAAGCCTGCAAATGTTTCTGCAACAAAGCTTTTTGAGGACCTTAAGGCAGACAATATATTTGTCAGACATTTCAGTTCACCTGAGCGAATCAACGACTATCTGCGCATATCCATAGGAACTGATGAGCAGATGCATACATTAATTAAATTTTTGGAGAATTATTCATGTTAAAAAAATATATTTACATCTTTTTAATTTCAATGGTACCACTTATTGAACTCAGAGGAGCAGTTCCGGTTTCGCAGGTGATGGGGCTGCCGATAGTGCCATCATTTATCGTTTGTATCATTGCAAATATGCTTCCGGTCCCAATTATTTATCTTTTTGCAAGAAAGGTGCTCATCTGGGGAGCTGACAAACCGGTCATTGGTAGGTTTTTTAGCTTCTGCCTTGAAAAAGGAGAGAAGGGTGGTAAGAAGCTTCAGGCAAAGGCCGGAAGAGGTCTGTTTGTTGCACTTTTACTTTTCGTAGGTATCCCGCTTCCGGGAACAGGTGCATGGACAGGAACACTTGCGGCAAGTATCCTTGATATGGATTTCAAGTCAACGGTTGCCGCTGTCATGCTCGGAGTACTGCTTGCAGGCATGATTATGATGATAGTAAGTCTGGCGGGCGTGTCTATATTCCTGTAGAATTTATGGGGAGCTTTCTTCGTCCTTTGTTAAACAGTACAAATCCGACCGCCAGTGAAACAATTGTAACCACAATCACAATCACAAAGACCACTACACTATTACCGGGATCAGGGAAAAATCCTGAAAGTGTGCCCCAAAGGTTGAAAAGCAGATGAAGCCCCATAGAGTAGTAAATAGAGCCACCGTGTTCGCACACATATCCGAGCACTATGCCAAGTGCAAAGGCATATATGCCTGAATCCAGTTGAGATGGAACAGTCCGAAAAGTGCAGCCTGCATCAGATTGGCAAGAGCAAATGGCAAAGCCTTTCTGGCACAGCGCATGGTTACACCGCGGAATATAAGCTCCTCACAGATTGGCGCCAGTATTACAGAATAAAGTACTGTTACAAAGGTGGTATCTGTGATGCCGGATGTTTCAAAAAGCTTGTTGTACTGTTGCAGCCAGTCGGGACGGATGTAGCCGGTTAAGTTAGCGATGAAATTGGCAGCAAACTGTGTACCCGGCACGAGTATGACGATTGCCACAATCATCATGGGATTGAAGGTTTTCTTAGGGGATGGAAGAAAATTACCTTCGTATCTGGCATAGTACCACATGCCAAAAATTGCAATGGTAATGAGTGCATAGATGACCATAATCATCATGTTAAAATTTACAGATGTAAATGTCTTTTCAAGGCGGTCCGATACGTTTGCAGACGGAAAAGCAAGCTTTCCGACAAAACCCTGTCCAAACACTCCCATGCCCATCATAAAGAATAAGGCGATAGTCTGAATTGCCTCAACTGCAAGCAGTGGGACAAATGTGTAAAAGAAATATCCTACTTTTTTCATTTTCAATTTACTCCATTCTGATTTATTAGGCGATAGTAACACTAGTATAACATATCATAATTTAATTGCAAGAAAGCTGTTTACTTTAAAACTTTAATATGTTAAAATTAAATGTAAATAAATCGCATGAAAAAGGAGAACACGATGAGCAAGAATCTTAAAACAGAAGCAGTAGACCATTTGTTTGATGCTATTTTGTGTCTCAAGGATAGAGCAGAGTGTTATACATTTTTTGAGGATGTTTGTACCGTAATGAGCTTTTTTCTCTATCACAGAGATTTGAAGTGGCAAAGATGCTTAGAGAGCAGAAGACATATCTTGATATAGCAGAAAAGACCGGGGCTTCCACAGCCACAATCAGCCGTGTGAACAGATCATTAAACTACGGCAACGATGGGTACGATATGGTATTTTCACGCATGGAGGATGGCTCTGACAAAGAGGATTAGTTTATCATAGGGGGAAAGAAAAACAGGCTCGTTAATTTGAGCCTGTTTTTTTAGAAGCCTCTTTTTCTTCATTTAGATCGTCAATCATGCGCTCAATCAGCATTTTCTTGATGTAGACATCAAAGCTCAGCATGCAGATAAAGCTGAATGTGTGAAGAAATTTCTGATCCTCATCAGGAAAATCCTCAAATGTCTCACCGGCAATCTTGTATTTCTTGCCGAGATCCTTTAGGAGCTTCTGCGACTCTTCAGCCTCTAAGCTGAAAACCTCAGTATAGACATCCTGCATCGTAAATCCGTCATCGTTGCCGAAATATTTCTCGGTAAGCGGATTAAGAATCGAGCGGATATCGTTGATGCTCAATATGTTTTTTGAAATAATATATAAAAAGCAGTGTGAGCACATGCTCTTTAGAATACTTTTTCTTGTCCGGAGAAGGGAGCAGATTGTTTTTGGCATAGTTGTTTATCATTGTCTTGGTAAGGATTTTGTCGCTCTCATAGCGCTTTGATGCAGCGAGCTGCTCATCCATGAAGGTTGTGACCTGATCCATGTACAAATCAATGTTTGGTATATCCTCCGGCTTTATGTAATCTATTGATTTAAGCTGTTTTAATAATTCTGATAAAAAATCTTTAACGTCATTCTCCATATCATCACCTCAGGCTTTTATTATATAGTATTGAAAACTATATGACAAGTTTTTTTTGAATTTTCTCATATTGGGTTGTGCAAAACATATGTTTGTGGTATGCTGTAGATAAATTATTTTTGTATTTATGGTTTGTGTGCCTGTAATAAGACTGGAGAATTGAGAGGAAAACAGATGAACTTAGATATGTTGAATGAACAGCAAAGGGAGGCCGTTTTGACCACAGAGGGACCGCTTCTTATTTTAGCGGGGGCAGGCAGTGGCAAGACCAGGGTTCTTACATACAGGACTGCTTACCTGATAGATGAGTGTGGTGTCAATCCTTACAATATCATGGCAATCACCTTTACAAACAAGGCTGCGGGAGAGATGCGTGAGAGAATTGATGATATGGTGGGCTATGGTTCGGAAAGCATATGGGTTTCTACCTTCCATTCGACATGTGTGCGTATACTGCGCAGGTATATTGACAGGCTGGGATATGATACGATTTTACCATATATGATGCTGACGACCAGAAGTCTTTGATGAAGGACATCTGCAAGCGCCTTGATATAGACACCAAGATGTATAAGGAAAAGATGTTTTTAAATGTCATATCATCGGCAAAGGATGAGATGATTGATCCGATAGAGTTTGAAAACCGCTTCACAGGTGACTTTGTGAAGCGCAAGCAGGCACTTGTATACAAGGAGTATCAGAATGCCTTAAAGCAGAATAATGCACTCGATTTTGATGATCTGCTTGTGAAGACAGTAGAGCTTTTCAAGCTGGATAAGGAGGTGCTTGATTACTACCAGGAGCGTTTCAGATACATCATGGTGGATGAGTACCAGGATACCAACACCGTGCAGTTTGAGCTTATCAGGCTTCTCGCCATGAAGTATAAGAATTTGTGTGTGGTTGGTGATGATGATCAGTCCATTTACAAGTTCAGAGGTGCCAATATCTACAATATCTTAAACTTTGAGAAGCATTTTGAGGATGCAAAGGTTATAAAGCTGGAGCAGAATTACAGGTCGACCCAGAATATCCTGGATGCCGCCAACAGCGTCATTTCCAACAATGTGGGAAGAAAGGACAAGCGCCTTTGGACCGACAACGGAGCAGGAGACAGGATTACATTTGAACAGCTTGAGAGCGGCTTTGAGGAAGCGGATTATGTGGCGCGTTCGATAGCGAGACTCGTGAGAAAGGGTGAGGCGCGCTATAAGGACTGTGCTGTGCTTTACCGAACCAACGCACAGTCGCGTCTTTTCGAGGAGAAATTTATTGCAGCCAACATACCATACAAGATTGTCGGCGGCGTGAATTTCTATGCCAGAAAAGAGATAAAGGATATCCTTGCATATTTAAAGACTATTGACAATGGCCATGATGACCTTGCGGTAAAGCGAATAATAAATGTGCCAAAGCGCGGCATCGGAGCCACAAGCATCAATAAGGTGACGGACTATGCTCTTGAGAAGGGGATAGATTTCTATACGGCACTGCGCTATATCGATGAGGTGCCAGGCATGGCGAGGTCAGCAGGCAAGATAAAGCCATTTGTGATGTTTATACAGGCGCTTCGGGCGAGAGCCGAGATGGATTCGGTTTCGCAGCTCATACAGGCTATAATCGATGAGACCGGCTATGTCGATGAGCTGAAGGCTGAGGGCACGGATGAAGCAGGGCAGCGTATTGAGAATATTGATGAGCTTATAAACAAGGCTGTTGATTACGAGCAGGGGGAGGAGAATCCTACTCTCAGTGGCTTTTGGAGGAGGTAGCGCTTGTAGCCGATATAGACGGTCTTGACGAAAACAGCGACTATGTGGTTCTTATGACTCTGCACAGTGCTAAGGGACTTGAGTTTCCGAATGTGTATCTGGCGGGCATGGAGGATGGTCTTTTCCCAAGCTATATGTCTATCACGAGTGATGATGCGACAAGCGAGATAGAGGAGGAAAGGCGTCTGGCTTATGTTGGCATCACGAGAGCCAAGGAGCATCTGACCATTACATCGGCGCGTATGCGCATGGTGCGTGGAGAGACACAGTTCAACAAGGTATCGCGATTTGTGAAAGAGATTCCGCGCGAGCTTATGGCAGGCGAGGTTTATGAGCCAAAGCGCCGTGATGATGATCTTGAAAGAAATTCACAGAGCACCTACAGAAAGGCTAAGGAGGCCTTCAAAAAGACACCTACATACGGCACAGAGTATGCGACCACCTTTAATACACAGCGTACAAGGACACCTGTCTACACGCCTGTGAGCAACCAGAAGTCATTTGCCAGTGCCAATACCACCGGCGGCCTTTCATATAAGGTAGGAGACAGAGTATCGCACGTCAAGTTTGGTGCGGGCGAGGTCATGGCAATCGTAGAAGGCGGCAGGGATTATGAGGTCACTGTGGACTTTGACAAGGCCGGTACCAAAAAGATGTTTGCTTCATTTGCCAAATTGAAAAAAATTGACTAAAATTATTGTAATTTTTATAGGAAAATTGGATATAATATGCTATAATGGATTTAACAAATAGCATTTGACAATTACTTTTGGAAAAGGAGCGGATTGAATTATGAGTAAAGTTGAAGAATTATTAAAAGACAACAAGCTTACAGAGAAGCTCAGCATGGCAAAGCTTAATGACCTTCTCAAAAAAGAAGAGGAAGACAAGAAGCCTTCCAAGGCTGTTATCATATTTGCCATCATTGGTGTATTAGTTGCAGTTGCAGCAGCGGCATATGGTATCTACAGATTTTTCACACCGGATTATTTAGATGATTTCGATGATGAGTACGATGATGAATTCGATGATGATTTCTTCGAGGATGAAGACGATGATGATGCTGAAGAGGAAAAAGAGGCACCAAAGACTAAAGAAGAGAAATAATCGTTTTTAGATAATGGGGGCTACATATGTAGTCCTCATTTTTCTTTATGTGTGAAGCAAGGCATTTGAAGTCAGACATACAAAGGAATAATAAAGTATAAAGAGAAGATAAGAATTACATGAAAAAAGGATTTAGAGGAACAGGAACCGTAGAAAGAGTAGACTTCCCAAACAAG
>ENA-OQCQ01000035-OQCQ01000035.1-human-gut-metagenome-genome-assembly--contig:-NODE-35-length-15438-cov-1.163477_pt1 | contig 15438 bp, 18 predicted proteins | sample MGYA00242761_ERZ504585 | MGnify/ENA primary metagenome ERZ504585 (study PRJEB26092, sample SAMD00036343) | human gut metagenome | host: Homo sapiens | study: EMG produced TPA metagenomics assembly of... | reverse complement strand
TTAAAAACTCGTTGTTGCTCTGTAATACATCATACAAAAAGTAAAGTAGCTCGGATAAACGCTGTTTACAACTTTCATTCTTGCTTTGTTTGAAGCAAAATTAGCTGTTAAGCGAAGAGCGGATTTGATAGATTTTCTGTCGCTCAATTCCAATACCAACAAGAAAACCACAACCAAAACAGTCATTGCAATTAGGCAGATAAACCCTGTCAGCAAATAACTTACTGCTCCTGACAAAGAAAACGGTATTCCGAGTTTGTTGCACTCTGAAAGATATTCAGAGCCGAAAGCCATAATTACGAAAAAAGCTACTGCAAAATAGGTGAGCAGTACCAACCCTAAAAGATTTTTATTCATCGCCGTACACAGCAATAAAATGAATCAGTACCTCTGTTTCGGAACTGGCATACTTTTTGGCAGATGCTTCCAGCGGCTGTGATTGATATGCTTCAAACGAATCGCCCTCGTCGCGTCCAGATATGTAGCATTATCATTTAGTTTCCACTTCCTCATTTCTTCAAAATAAGCAGTATTCGCCATTTCCGAATTCCAGTCCATTCGCTCCAGCAGATAATACTCCATTCCATGATAACATTCTTCGCAAATTCCCCGTAAAAAATTCTTCTGCTGTCTGAGATGTTAAATGCTCTGGAGCATACCATATTTCGTTCTCTTCATTATTATATAATGCAACGCAATTCGATGATCCTGTCTCTTTCACATACAGCGGAATTTCGGGAATTCCAAGTCGTTCTGTTTCAAGCCGTACCATCTTCTGCGCTGCAATTGTTCTTTCTTCCAGTGTTTTTTGCCTCCATTCGCTCTCCTTTAAGCTCAGCAGAAATTCTTTATTTTCCTGAAAAATGTTCTCCTGATTCTGGACGAGATTATAGTCCTTTTTTCGTTCGTAAAGTTCTGCCACTCCGGACGGAGACTCAAGCTTCCAATATATCATCATACAAGTCGGTACCATACTCACGCATACTGAAACAAACAGAAATGCGTTTAAGTCACTTCTTTTTAATCTCCAGAATTTTTTCGGAGAATATTTTCGTTTTTTTCTATGTAAATCTCTAAAACCGTAACAAGAAATATCCCATCCAGCACTGCAAGAAACAACACAATTTTCAGTGAATATTGGGCAAATAAAAACAGCATCAGTATGCTCGGCGGAAATGTATAGAATAAAACTTCATTTGCAGTTCCATCTGCGCAGTAGCTTCGAATGGGTGAGGCCAGCCACAAAATCAGGCACAGCGCATAGGCAAAAAGCATTGTCCCCGACGAAATATGGACGGAACATTCTGTAATATATACCTCAACCTGTTTCACATACATCACATACAAGATACAGATCGGATATAAAATCGAGCTTTTGCTCAACCAGTATGCCGCTGATTTTCTTTCCCGTCTTCTTTTCTGTTCCTCCATATCAGATCCCCCCTGATTTTTCTTTTGTTTTATTTGAAATACTTGTATGTTTATTTTAGCGTAATTTTTTCGTTTTTGCCTATCCTTCGTTTTTCAGTTGAATCTTTCTGTAAAAACCAAAATTGCGAAACCCTGTTTTGGCAGGACTCCGCAATCTCTTTTTCCTATTTACTTTATGATACATGACGGGCAGCATATTTCATTTTCTGGTTTCCGGCGCATTTCTTAAAATACTGCCGGATCGCATCTTCGTTCATATCGTTTCCGATAAACACAGCCTGGCCGGCGTTTTTCTGTTCTGTGCCGGTGATGCTGTAGCGGTGATCGGCGACATCAAATTGGAGAAACTGGTCTCCGGCTGCGAACTGTCCTTTTGCACGGATGATATTTCCAAACGCTCCGCGAATGATCTGTTCCAGAAAACACCACAGGGTTTCCGGTGCCTCCATTCGGATATTTTCGAAGGAGAAGGTCTCCGGCATCTTTTCGCCGCTCTGCGTATCCTGTACTTCTTTCTCATATCGGCCGCCCAGCAGCAGGCTCTGGTAATCTTCCCGTGTCATCGTGGATGCATATCCGTGATGATTTTTGCCTGCGGGTTAATTTCCTGCAGAAATTTCTGGATGCGCTGTTTTTTCTTCCGCCTGGCATGCTTCTGTTTTGGAAACAATGATCGTATCCGCGCTTCGGATCTGATCCTGATACAGCTCGGGATATTCCGCCATATAGCGGCGGTAACTGTAAACATCCACAATAGTGACCGGCGAGAGAAGCTGAATTCTCTCGTACTCGATCTGACGCAGATTTTCTATAATCCGGGCGAGACTTCCGACGCCTGTCGGTTCTACGATCAGGTATTCCGGGTCTACCACATTGGCAATGGTCAGCACGGATGCTGCAAAATCCTTTTTCCCGATGCAGCAGATGCACTGCTCTGTCATTTCCCATACATTTTTCTGCGTTCCTTGCCGGTTCTGGCCAAGACGTGCGCCGTCGATTCCTGCGGCTCCATATTCATTTTCCAGTATGGCAAACCGCTGATCGACGTTCCTGGCCAGCCGTTTGATAAATGTTGTTTTTCCCGCGCCCAAAAAGCCGGATACGATCAATATTTTCATACGTTTCCTTTTTCAGTCAAATTTTCAAATCATCAGTCAGCCAATTTAACGACTGGTTTGATTAAATCCTTCGGTTTATCTCTCATGAGGAACAGTGCTTCTTCCAGATGATCCCATCCATCAAACACATGTGTGGACAGCGGGCTGACATCCAGCTTGCCTGCCGAAACAAGAGCTCCCAGTTTTTCCATGCGGAGTCTTCCGCCAGGCATCAGGCCTCCGTTAATCTGTTTGTGACCCATTCCAACGCCCCACTCTACACGCGGAATATCAATGTTGTCACCGGATCCAAGATAGTTTACATTTCCGATCTTTCCGCCCGGTTTCAGGCATTTTACTGCTTCTGCAAAGGTTTCTACACCACCGCCGGCGATGACTACTTTATCAACACCTTTTCCATCTGTCATATCAAGTACCTGCTGGAAAATCGGTCCGTTCTTGTAGCTGACAAAATCCGTTGCGCCGTATTTTTTTTGCCGTTTCTACGCAGACCGGTCTCGTTCCGACAGCAATGATTCTCGATGCGCCGCGCATATTCGTTCCGGCTACCGACATCAGACCAACTGGTCCGATTCCGATGACAAGAACTGTATCACCAAACTGTACATCGGCAAGCTCTACGCCGTGGAATCCGGTCGGCACCATATCGGAAAGCATGCACGCGTCGACAACATTGATGTTTTTCGGAAGCAGCGCAAGGTTTCCATCGGCATCATTTACATGAAAGAATTCAGAAAAGACACCATCTTTGAAGTTGGAGAATTTCCAGCCTGCCAGCATTCCGCCGGAGTGCATGGAATAACCAGCCTGTGCTCCAGAGAATTCCAGTCCGGAGTGATGGCCGGCACAAGAACCCGGTCTCCCGGTTTGAAATCTTTTACGAGCTCTCCGACTTCCACAACCTCTGCACAGCACTCATGGCCCAGAATCATGTTATGACGGTCACCGATGGCCCCTTCCCATAAAGTGTGGACATCTGATGTGCAGATGGCAACTGCCAGTGGACGGCAAATGGCATCCATCGGCCCGCATTTCGGGCGTTCTTTCTCGATCCATCCGGATTCACCGATTTTCAGCATTGCATAACCTTTCATATCTTTTGCTCTCCTTTCAGATTGTTAATGATTTATCGATTCCTATGATTCGAATATATCACTAATAGGTTACTAATTCAACAGAAAAGTCACGGAATATCGTAGAATATTCCGTGACTTTTTTATAGCTTTTGCACAATAGATTACTTATAGATACTTTTTATCAAATTCTGTACCGACCGCATTCCCATACCGAAACGGCTACAGCCGGCTTTCTGCATTTCCTGTATAGTTTCCAGACTGCGGATTCCACCGGCGGCCTTGATCTGAATGCGACCGGCGGCTTCACGGCTCATGATTCGAACCTGCTCCACGGTGGAAGGACAGCCGGGATACCATCCGGTGCTCGTCTTTACATAATCCGCACGGCCTTCCACACACAGATCCACTGCCTGGCAGATTTCCTGCTCCGTCAGCTGCGGTGCCTCGATGATCACCTTAAAAATCGCCGAAGGCACCTGCTCCCGGATGGCCAGAAGTTCTTCTTTTACATAAGAAAATTCGTGGCTTCTGAATGCCGTAAGATTCATCACCATGTCGATTTCCCGGCAGCCAGCCTCCCACAGTTCTTTTGCCTGCCGCTTCTTCTGTCCGGTCGTATCTCCGCCGCCCGGAAAGCTTACCACGCCTCCCGCATGGATTTCTCTGGTGTCCTGTAGCCGTTCTGCCACATGGGCGCTGAACGCCGGCAAGGTAAACACAGCAGCCAGACGATATTTCTTTGCCAGCTCCACCATCGCATCAATTTCATCCATTGTATGAAATGCCTGTACACAGCTGATATCAATCTGCCGCATCAGTTTCTTCTGTTCTTCTGTCTCATCGCTCATTTACTCCGTCCTTTTCCCGAAATCTCCACCTCGTACTTGCTTCCGATGATCCGCACGTGGTCAATGCTCACCGGCCGGTTCTGCCAGTAGGTGACTCTGTGCACCACAAGAAGCGCATCCTTCGGCTCCGTTTTCAGAACCTGGGCTTCCATAAAGGTCGCGGATTTCGCTGAAATTCTGTCTCGTGTCTCATCAATCTGCAAGCCGAATTTCTCCTCCAGAAACTGATACAGCGCTACAAACTGATTCTCATACGCCTCGATGCCAGGGACTTTCGCATATTCGATATAATTTTCCATCAGCGTAACAGGCTCTTCATCCGCAAGCTGCAGCCGCTGAATCCTCGCCACGCTGGTTCCCTCCGGAATTTCCAGTTCATCGGCGAGCTGTTTGTCCGCCGAAATGATGTCGATCATCATATCTGACGTCGTTACCCGATATCCTTTTTTCATCAGGGATTCCGTGACCGATGTGACCTTGTTATAATTCTGAATTGCCTTATGATTCAGCACCCTCGTTCCAGAACCCTGGCGAACCTCAACCAGTCCCTCCTGCACCAGCATCTTTACTGCATTCCGTACCGTAGTACGGCTGACCTGATAGATTTTCTCCAGTTCACACTCCTTCGGCAGAAATCCCCCGACAGGATATGTTCCCTTATTGATCTCGTTTTTCAGTCTGCTGTAAACCTTCACATAAGCCGGTGCATTTTTCATCTTCTTCCCCTCCCGTGAAATATCAATATCCGCTTTTGATCCTTTTTGCAGTATACCATATTTTGACGGCACAATCGAGTCCCAAAGAAGAGTTCCTGTTTTCTGCTTTGTCACCGACACATACTCTGCCAGACGCACAGAAAAAAGGCAGACGCATGTCATTTCTTTATGACTCACATCTGCTCTGCATGAATCTTCTTTTTTCTGCTGTCTGCGAAATACTTCCATTCTCCAGAAGCAAATCTCTCTTTCTGCGGTGTAAATTTTTGTTACAAATTTTTTTATTGTTCTTTTCTATTTTTTCGTATCAAACCGCATCACCGCCATGTGCACCACGTACGGCACCAAGATGACCGGGATTGCCAGGTATGCCAGGATGCTGTACACCTTCTGGATCAGCGTCAGCAGACCAAACTGTGCGATAAGGAAGTCCGCGATGCAGCAGACAAGCGCGGCAAGGATCTGGGTGCGGCTGATTTTGCCTGCGGTTTCTGTTCTGCTGCTTCGTTCAGCGAGACCGGCGTGGATTCGTTTGACCATGGCGGCAACCATGTTGACGGCTGTGGATACGGCACCGAGGATGATCAGTACGGAAATCAGCGGTGTCATGAATTTACTGCCGACGCCCTGCTGAACCATAAATAATGTCGGGACGCTCTGCTGGATCATTTCCGGGTTCTGGTATACGGTCATGATTCCGAGGACGACCATGATCATCAGAAGGGCATTTAATACGGCACCGACTGCCATGCTCTTTCCGGCATCCTGCGGTTTTTCGAAGGATTTGGCATGCTGGACGAAGACTGCGACATTGGCAAGCTGGAAGGTTCCGTAGAGGAATGCGGCGTACAGGGCTTTGCCGAATGGGAGGTCTGCGGTTTTCATGGTGTTTACAGTATCGCCGATCTTTCCGGCTCCAGCGATGATGTTCGGGACGTAGACGATCAGCAGACCGGCAATAATGCAGATGGACAGCACTGACGCTACTTTCCGCACCAGATCCGTTCCGAATACCGAAACGACGAAAATAATTTTCCAGTTTCATAACGATTCTCCCTTCTTCCTAACAAGCAAAAGGGCATACTGACCTTCTGTTGGTCAATACGCCCTTGTATCTCCGATGTGCTTTAGTATATCACAGTTTTAACGCGAATGCACTCAATTTTAAGCAAAACGCAAAAGATCCCGGGATTTTTCTCTCCCGGGATCTGAAAATTCTTACTATGTAATTCTTTTTTAAACCACACGTCTTACCGCAAGAATCGTGGTATACGCTGCGTTGCTGCTGATCTTGATACCGTCGCGCTCATTGCTTGCGTGTACGATTGCACCGCCGCCGATGTAGATGGCTACGTGGCCGCTGTAGCAGATAATATCGCCCGGCTGAGCCTCTGCATAAGATACACCGCGTCCTACACCACGCAGTGCACTGGAGGAATGTGGAAGGTCGTATCCGAAGTGTGCGTAAACGCTCATGATAAAACCAGAGCAGTCAGCTCCGTTGGTAAGGCTTGTGCCGCCCCATACGTATGGATTTCCAATAAACTGTGTTGCATAGGATACGATGGCACTTCCGGTTGCGCTTCCGGTGCTGCTGGAGCTGCTGGAATCATCCGAGCTGCTGGTATCGCTGGACGAAGAATCATCGTAAGAGCTTCCTCCGTTAGACGGTGTTGTTGTCGTGGTGGAGCTTCCTGTGCTGGACGGTGTGTTGTCTGCCGTTGTTGTATTATTTGCAGCACTGCTTGTGGCTGCTTCTGCTGCTGCCTGTCTTGCTGCTTCTGCCTGGCGGGCTGCCTCGGCTGCTTCTGCTGCCTGACGGGCCTCTTCGGCTTTTCTTGCTGCCTCTTCGGCTGCAATCTCCTCCTGGATCTGCTGGATCTTTGCGTTCTGCTCTGCCAGTACTGCGTTGTACTGTGCAGCCATGTCGTTCAGGTCTGCGATCTGGTTTTCGTAGTCATCGGAAACGGCTTTTTTCTGCTCAAGCATTGCCTCAAGGGACTGCTGCTGTGCTTCCTGCTCTGCCTCACTAGCTTCGAGATCTGCTTTTTCATCTGCAAGCTGATTGCTGTAGTCTGTTACCTGCTGTACAAGATCCATGTACTCCTGCAGGCACTCTCTGTCGTATTTGTATAACTTCTGGGTGTACTCAGCCTGGTTGAGAATGCTGCTTAAATCTTTTCCCTCCAGAAGAAGTGCTGCCCAGCCGTTGTCTCCGCCGCTCTCATAGAGGAACTGGATTCGTTTTTTCATCAGCTCGTACTGCTCGTCCTCTTCAGCCTGGGACTGTGCCAGTTTTTCCTGTGTTGTTTCATTTCTGTCTGTTTCTCTGCAATTTCATTTTTCAGATTTTCCACGGATGCCATGGTTACGACAAGCTGTGCGTCCAGGTCATCAATCTCGCCGGTAATCTGATTCTTTTTGGTTTCCAGATCGTCGATTTCTGCTTTTGCGTTGTCAAGCTGTGCGCTGGTCTCTGCCTGTGCTGCCTGCTGCTGCTGTAACTGCTCCTGTTTCGAGGCGCTTACTGTCATTACCTGAGCTGCACTTACGATCACTGCTAAACTTAAGGCAAGAAATTTTTTTCTCATTTCTTTCACTCCCAAATTGATTCGTTGTATGTAGGTTTCTTTGTTTCAGGTTTCCCTGTTTCTTAGAAATTCAATTATTCTGTAACAATTTTGAAATATTTTTCCCAATTCTTTTACATAATATCACAATTCACAAATGGATGCAAGGAAAAATATCCCGACTTTTTGTAAACAATTCGTGAACAGTAACGATACATGTTATTTTACCTTCTGTACACTCACACAACTCAATTTGTATTGATCCGGCGAGGAAAGCGCATCGCCGTCAGGGATTGAAAAGTCCTCTGCGGAGAATTTCGCACAGAGTGCCCGGTACTGATCCTCTGTAAAGGACGGCACCGCATCCTGATTCCATTCCAGACTGATTTCCTGATCGGTCACGCCGCGCGTTACAATTTTCCCACCTTCAAAATCCTTTTGTTTCATTTCTTTTAACGCATTGTAAACTGCAGTTCCATAATCCAGACGTACTTTCAGCACGGCATTGGCGTACTCCTCCACGCCGCCATTTGCGATCAGTGCTCCGCCTGCCGCAGATGCTGCTGCGCCAAGTACATTCTGATACGATGCACCGTCCGAGAAGAGAATCTGTCCGCTCTCACCGTACCAGCTTTTGATTTTTTCCAAATACGACGGTGATACGCTGCTGCTTTTCCGATACGTATAATCCAGCGTGATGCTGTTTTCTCCAAGTCCCAGATCCGCAGCGGCCGCCTCTGCACCGAGTGCATAACCTGTCCCGTACTTTGTTCCGTTCTCTTCGTTTTTCTGTCCGATATAGCCCAGGTGCGTGTAGCCGGCCTGTACTGCCGCATATCCTGCCAGGTAGCCGGCCTCTGATGCATCAATTTCCAGGCTTTCTGTATTTCCGCGGAGACGGCTGCGGCCGCTCTCACTGACCGGTTCTGCCTCCAGCAGCAGAAAACGGACATCCTTCCAGTCGCGCTGTGCATCGTAAACGGCGCGGCTCATGCTCGTTCCGGCACAGACGATAACGGATGCTCCCTTCTGCGCCGCCTCTTTGATGGTGTTTTCATAGTCCTCTGTTGTCCGTCCTGCCGGAACACTTGCTTCATATTTCAGACCGCTCTCGTCTCCATACTGCGCAAGACCGTTCCATGCTGACTGATACACGGCATCGGAAGCTACCTCACTGCCGTCGGTTACCAGCACCAGATCCACTGGTTCCGTCTTTTCTTTTCCGCAGCCGCCCAGCAGCAACAACGACACTACGCCAAGACAGAGCGCCCATTTCCAGCTCTTTCGCATGTTTACTCCCCTTGTATTTTTATTTTCCAGATTTTTTCTTTTGTATTTCTGATCTGCGTCTTTCACGCACCTTCTAGTATAGACAATTCCAGCGCAAAAGAAAGAGAGAATACACGAACTACAAAGTTTTTTTGTATCTTCTCTTCTTATTTTTATAGAAGATATTTTACTGGAACAGATCGTTCAGGATTTCTGCCGGTTTCTTCCTGCGGTAGCCTTCACTGTCACTTAAGATACTGCTGCTCCAGGTGAAATGATTCACACCGGTCAGATAGGACCGGTCAAGAACTTTTACACCATACCGCTCATACGCAACCGGATAATACATTTTCATGTATTCATTTGCCAGCTCAATAGCTTCACTGTTAATGCTTCCTGTTGAAGAAACGGTTCCGCCAAGCTGAATATACGGCGGTGTCGCATGAATGACAACCACGCTGCCGTCCGAGCACTGGCCAATGACAATCCAGACATGACCGCTCTTGCTGACCACATCACCCGGCGTAAATTTCTGGGACGTATCGCCTGTCACGCAGGTTCCCCAGCCTTTTCTTGCAAAGTAGGCCGGCATTCCAGTGGAGGTTGTCGTTGCATACTCTTTCGTCACCTGATGTGCGGTCCATCCGACATAGCCGGAACAGTCAAGACCTTTTCCGTACTCATACAGATGATCGGAATAGTTGTAGGTGGAATTCTGTGTATTGAAGAATTGTTTCCACTGCGCATTGACGCCGTAACTCTCTGCCTCTGCGTCTGTGTGGCCGCCTCCCCAGATATACAGGGTGTTTCCAAGCGGAAGCAGTGCATTTTTCAGAAAGTTCCGTACGGTGCGGACACCGATCTGCGCGGACGGTTCAAATCCGTCCGGACTCTGTACCAGCTTGCCGTCCTCATCGAACACATACGTTTTTCCGTCGATCACCTGTTTTCCGGTTATCATGCCGCCCCAGTTTCGGAAATAGTATGTATTTCCGCCAATCGACTGCCAGCCGATTGCCATTTTCGAGTCAGATCCAAGGTAATAGAGGTTATTATCATAGGTAATAAACGCATTCTTGTACATGCCGCCCCAGCTTCTCGGATAATAATAGTTATAATCCCAGTATACCCAGCCGCTTGTCGCCATAACGCCGTTTTTGTCTACATAATAATAGTTTCCGTCGTACTGAAACAGCTCGTCATCTCTTCTGGTTCCATTGGCGTTGATCCAGTAATACGTTCCGTCCAGAAGCAGCCAGCCCGTATGGCTTGTGCCGTCCTCATCGAAATAATATGTTTTTCCGCCGTTCTGCACCCAGCCGGTGGCAAATGTTCCATCTGAATTGGCATAGTATGTTTTACCGCCGATGGTAAATGTCTGATCATGGTACAGACCGCCCCAGCTCTGGAATGCGTATTTTGTTCCGCCGATGGTATGAATTCCGGTGTACATGCCGCCCCAGCTTCGGAAATAGTAGCGGTTTTTGTCGTAGGTGATCCATTCAGACGATGCCATCGTACCGTCTTCTTTCATCCAGTACCAGTTGTTGTCATATTTCACCCAGCCGGTCTGAAGCGACGTATCCTTGTTGATCCAGTAATACGTTCCGTTGGTCAGATACCAGCCCTCTTTTGTAATCTGCTCGCCGTCTTCCAGAAAATAGTATTTCTTTCCATTGATATCGCAGACACCTGTATAGAAGGTTCCGTCATCCTTTGCCCAGTATTTCTTTCCCTGCCAGGTAAAAGATTCGTTATGGTAAACGCCGCCCCAGCTGTGGAAATAATATCTTGTTCCGTCAACCTCTTTCATTCCGGTGTACATCACACCGTCACCGTCAAAATAGTATCGGTTGTTGTCATACGTGATCCATTCAGATGCAGCACGTGTGCCGTCCGCTTTCAGCCAGTACCATTTGCCTTCCAGCTTCAGCCAGCCGGTCTGAACAGAACCATCCTGATTGATCCAGTAAGTCTGATCTCCCAGCTGAACCCAGCCGGTCTGGCTGGCATGATAGATCGATCCGTCATTCTGCGCTATGTAGGTTTTCCCTTTTACGGTAAAGAAGGTGTTTCGATATACACCACCCCAGCTCCGGAAATAATACTCGTTTCCTCCGATGCTCTGGAAACCGTTTTTATAAATGCCGCCCCAGCTCCGGAAGTAATACAGATTGTTGTTGATTTCTTTCCAGCCGGATGCCATCATAACACCATTATCATCAAACCAGTACCAGTTATCATCGTACAGCAGCCAGCCGGTCTGCAGGACGCCGTCTTCTCTTACCCAATAATATGATGTGCCTTTTTTCAGCCAGCCTTTTTGTGTGATCTGCGCTCCCGTAGTATCATCAAATGCGCAGAGATCACCATGTCCATTCATTGTTCTGACTATTCCACGGGCAACGATACCATTTTCCTGTACATAGTACATTTTTCCACTGATGCTGAGATACACATTTCTCTGAATGCCGCCCCAGCTCTGGAAATAATAAAGGTTTCCATCTACTTCCTGAAAACCATTTTTATAGATTGCTCCGTCTCCCTTGGCATAATAAAAATTATTATCGTATGTGAACCAGCTGTTTTCTGCCATGCGGCCGTTCCGGTCCGGATCCAACCAGTACCAGTTTCCATTCCGGTAAAGCCATCCTGTTTTCAACTGTCCGTTCTCATAAAAATACCAGCCGCCGTCGCCTGCTTTAACCCAGCCATTCTGACTGGCCCGCACAGCAGCAACGCTGTCCTGTGAAGCCTGTGTCTGCGTTTCACTCTGTATCCCGCTCTGCTGATCCTCTGTCTCCACAGACTGGTCCATCACCGTGCTACTCCCCACAGCACTTGCGGAAACAGTCGTCGGATGTACGCTGAGCATCAGCACCATAAAAAGTGTACCGCCCAGAAGACTTCTCAATTTTTTCTTCGATGTCATTGGTAAGTAACTCCCTTACTATATTATATCTGCTTTTCTCTCCATGTTATCATTAGAAATTATATTATCTTTTGTAATATTTTGCAATAAAAACGTAAAAAAAGAGACATTCACGAAGGAATGTCTCTTTTTTTCTGTGTTTTATTTCACGCTTTATTCTGTCTTTTCAAGACAATATCCTGTGTTATTAGAACAATCCTGTAATCTTTCCAGTAGCGTCTACATCGATACGCTCTGCTGCCGGAACTTTCGGCAGACCTGGCATGGTCATGATGTCACCGGTCAGGGCTACGATGAAGCCTGCACCTGCGGAGATTTTCAGGTTACGTACGGTAACTTCGAATCCGGTCGGTGCGCCGAGTTTGGTCTGATCATCGGTCAGGCTGTACTGGGTTTTTGCCATACAGATCGGGCAGTTGCCAAATCCGAGAGCCTCTAACTGTTTTGCCTGTTTCTGTGCATTTGCGGTCAGGACAACTCTGCTTCCACCGTAGATCTTCTGAACGATGGCGTTCAGTTTCTCTTCGATGGAGCCTTCCAGATCGTATGCATAGGTGAAATCGTTCGGCTGCTCGCAAAGACGGACAACTTCTTCTGCCAGGGCTACGCCGCCCTCGCCGCCTTTTGCCCATACCTCGGACAGAACAACGTTGACGCCGAGCTCTTTACATTTCTCCTCAACCAGCTTCAGTTCTGCTTCGGTATCGGTCGGGAATGCATTGATTGCAACAACGCAAGGCAGTTGTATACGTTTGTGATATTGCTTACATGTTTCAGAAGGTTTGGCATACCTTTTTCCAGAGCTTCCAGGTTTTCGCCGTTCAGTTCTGCTTTTGGAACGCCGCCGTTGTATTTCAGGGCACGAACAGTTGCTACGACAACAACTGCGTTTGGTTTCAGACCTGCCATACGGCATTTGATGTCGAGGAATTTCTCAGCACCAAGGTCAGCGCCGAAGCCTGCCTCTGTAACGGTGTAATCTGCTAATTTCAGGCACATTTTGGTTGCAGTTACAGAGTTGCAGCCATGTGCGATGTTTGCGAACGGTCCGCCGTGAACGATAGCCGGTGTTCCTTCCAGTGTCTGTACCAGGTTTGGTTTCAGAGCATCTTTTAAGAGAGCTGCCATAGCGCCTTCTGCATGCAGATCACCTGCTGTTACCGGTTTCTGTTCGGATACTTTTCCATAGGTATATCCGATGATAATCTTGGAAAGTCTTTCTTTCAGATCCGTAATATCGCTTGCCAGACAAAGAACTGCCATAACCTCAGATGCTACCGTAATGTCATAGCCGTCTTCTCTTGGCATTCCGTTTGTTCTTCCGCCAAGTCCGTCTACAACGCTGCGAAGCTGACGGTCATTCATATCTACACATCGTTTCCAGGTGATCTTTCTCGGATCGATGTTCAGTGCATTGCCCTGGAAAATGTGGTTGTCGATCATAGCAGCCAGCAGGTTGTTCGCTGCGCCGATCGCATGGAAATCACCGGTGAAGTGAAGGTTGATATCCTCCATCGGAACGACCTGTGCGTATCCGCCGCCTGCTGCTCCGCCTTTTACACCGAAGACCGGTCCAAGGGATGGCTCACGAAGTGCAACCATTGCCTTTTTGCCGATTCTGGAAAGTCCGTCTACCAGACCTACGGATGTTGTTGTTTTTCCTTCTCCTGCAGGTGTCGGTTGATGGCTGTAACAAGGATCAGTTTTCCATCCTCCGCATTTGTTTCTTTTAACAGGTTGTAATCAATTTTGGCTTTGTATTTTCCGTACTGCTCCAGATATTTGTCATCGATACCTGCTTTTCTGCGATCGCTGTGATCGGCTGCATGGTACACTCCTGTGCAATCTCAATGTCTGATTTGTAACCCATTGTTTTCAAATCCCCTTTCTTTTTCCGCTTTGTCCGCCGATTGATAGTCGTATTTTACCATGTTTTGTGCAATCATTCAATTGATAATTATTTATTTCACAATCTTTATACGTTTGTACAAAAATTGCAGAAAATTCCGCCAAAAGGCGGATCGGCTGCCCGAATGTAAAAAAAGAAGAATCTCAGACTTTTCTCTGTCTGAAATTCTTCTTTTTTATCATGCACTGCAAGTTTCAGGAGTACTGCGACTCATCCACCTCATACGGCTCATCGCACGGGCCGACGAGGAAACGGCAGCTGCCTGTCTTGGAGAAATAGTACCATTTTCCATCGATCAGTTTCCAGCCCTGTACGGCATAGCCATCGGCATCGATGTAATACTTCTGTTCCGTGTCGCTCTGATAGCGGTGCGGGTTGTTGGTAACCCACTCGCCTTTGGCGTATCGGTCTTCCTCCGCAATATAGAATTTCCATCCATTCTCATCTTTGGTCCAGACCGGATTCAGGTTCTCTTCCATTTTCTCAAAGAATTTGGATTTCTGGGAGAGCGCGTCGTTCAGTTCTTCGTAGCCCATCTGCTCCGCGAGGGTCTGCTCGCCGGAAAACAGGTTGGTGCCAAGGCCAAGACGGTCGCCTTCGATGGTGACGCCCATGCTCGCAAGGGTAGTCGGGAACATGTCCATCGTCGTGAAGGTTCTGTTTTTCTCCTGCTGCGGCTGCACGGCAGAATTGATGATTACATTATAAACAGTTCTCTGGAAATCTGCGTCGATGTTTTCACAGAAATCTGCGTCCATGGTCGGATGATCGCCGGAGATCACGATCGTTGTGTTATCGTAGAAATCCTGCTGCTGGATCCAGGAAACAAATTCCGTAACCTGTTTGCTCGAGCAATGCAGAACCATTCCATACTGATTGTCGCCATCGTTTTCCTCATCACAGAGTTCGCACGGATATCCATCCTCGAAATGAGTATCGGCAGTCAGCATCGTGAAGTTGAACGGTTCGCCTTCTGCTGCAATCTGGGTCAGACGGTCTTTGGCGAAGGCGAAGAGTTTTTCGTCCTCATAGCCCCACCATTCGTAGTAGTCTTCCGGGATCAGGCCCTGCTCCTGTGCCCAGTTGTAATCGTCGATCTCGTAATCGCCGTGCTCTTTGAAGTAGTTTTCACGGCCTCCGAAGGCGCCGATGGAACCAATGAAGAAGTACTGCTTGTAGCCTTCATCCGCAAGGACATCTCCGAGTGTGTTGATCTCCGGGAAGAAGCTTTCCTGGTATGCCATCTCATTTCGGCCGATGCCGGTGTTCAGCGGCAAACCGGAAGTCTGTGCAAAGATTCCGCCGATCGTCCAGGTCGTGTAAACGCTGGAATGGCCGCCTCCGAGAAGATCAGAGTTGGAAAAGCTGACGTTATCCGCGGCAAGCTGAGTCAGTTCCGGAATATAGTTCTTGTCAAAAGCACCGCCGTTGGCTTTATCTGCGTAAGTGCTTTCCATGGATTCCAGATAAATATAAATCAGGTTTCGTTTCTGCTCCGGGAATGTCATCCTGCGCGCGCCGGATCTACGTAGTTGTCTTCCACAATCGTGTTGTAGGTACTCTGATTAT
>ENA-OQCQ01000034-OQCQ01000034.1-human-gut-metagenome-genome-assembly--contig:-NODE-34-length-15525-cov-1.276400_pt1 | contig 15525 bp, 20 predicted proteins | sample MGYA00242761_ERZ504585 | MGnify/ENA primary metagenome ERZ504585 (study PRJEB26092, sample SAMD00036343) | human gut metagenome | host: Homo sapiens | study: EMG produced TPA metagenomics assembly of... | reverse complement strand
GTAGCTGTAAAGGCTTGAACAGTTACTATAAAAAATAATGATAAAAAATATATTTACACTTTTATAGTAAAGTGATAAATTAGACTTATTGTAAAGTAACAAAGGAGAGATAAACATGTTTCAGATTAATGATAACTTTCAGAAATTACCGGGAAGCTACCTTTTCAGCACAATAGCTAAAAAAGTTGCAGCTTATCAGGAGGCTAATCCGGATAAAGAGATTATAAGGCTTGGAATCGGCGATGTAACACAGCCACTTGCACCTGCTATTATTGATGCTATGCACAAGGCAGTTGACGAGATGGGAAGTGCAGCAACATTCCACGGATACGCACCTGACCTCGGATATGAGTTCCTCAGAAAAGCAATTTCAGACAACGACTACAAAGCAAGAGGATGCGATATCTCAGCAGATGAGATTTTTGTTTCAGACGGAGCAAAGAGTGATTCAGCCAACATCCAGGAGCTTTTCTCAGCAAACAGCCGCATCGCTGTTACAGATCCTGTTTACCCTGTATATGTTGATTCCAATGTCATGGCAGGAAGAACAGGCACATATGATGCTCAGAAAGAGACCTGGAGCAATGTAATCTATATGCCGTCAACAGCAGATAACGGCTTTGTTCCGGAGCTTCCAAAGGAAGTACCGGATATGATTTATCTGTGTCTGCCAAACAACCCGACAGGAACAACTCTTACAAAGGAACAGTTACAGGTATGGGTAGATTATGCAAACAAGAATGGCTCAGTCATCATTTTCGATGCAGCCTACGAGGCATATATCAGCGAAGCAGATGTGCCACACTCAATCTATGAGTGTAACGGGGCAAAGACATGTGCCATCGAGCTTAGAAGCTTTTCAAAGAACGCAGGCTTTACAGGTGTGCGTCTTGGCTTCACAGTAGTACCTAAGGAGCTTAAGTGTGGTGATGTTTCGCTTCACGCAATGTGGGCACGCCGCCACGGAACCAAGTTCAACGGTGCACCATACATCGTGCAGAGAGCAGGCGAGGCAGTTTACTCAGATGCAGGAAAAGCACAGCTTAAGGATCAGGTAGCATACTACATGAACAATGCAAAGACAATAAAGACGGGTCTTGCAGAGGCAGGCTTTACAGTATACGGCGGAGTAAATGCACCATACATCTGGCTCAAGACACCGGATCAGATGACATCATGGGAGTTCTTCGATTACCTGCTTGAGAATGCCAATGTGGTAGGTACACCTGGCTCAGGCTTTGGACCAAGCGGAGAGGGCTACTTCAGACTGACTGCTTTCGGAAACTATGAGAACACAGTAAAGGCACTTGAGAGAATCAAGGCACTGTAAAATAGATCAGGTTAAATAAAAATACCGTCAGGGAGATGTTCCCTGACGGTATTTTTTGTCTTTGAAATTTACTTAAAGTGTAATTACTGTATACTTTTCAGCAACAAAAACTTTATGTGAAAAAGCATGATTTAGTTCTTCTTGAAACCGGCTCTCTTACGAAGAGTAGGGTCAAGAATCTTCTTTCTGATTCGAAGGCTCTCAGGTGTTACCTCAAGAAGCTCATCTGTATCAATAAAGTCGATAGCCTGCTCAAGGCTTAATACTTTAGGTGGTACAAGTGTGAGTGCCTCATCTGCTGATGAAGAACGTGTATTTGTAAGATGCTTCTTCTTACATACGTTGAGCTCGATGTCCTCGGCCTTTGAACATTGTCCGATAACCATTCCGGAGTAAACCTTGGCACCCGGTCCGATAAAGAGTGTTCCTCTCTCCTGTGCAGAGAAGAGTCCGTATGTTACAGCCTCACCTGACTCAAAGGCAATGAGTGAACCTGTTGCACGGTATGCAATCTCACCCTTGTATGGCTCGTAGCCGTCAAACATGGTGTTTAAGATTCCGTTACCCTTTGTATCGGTCATGAACTCACCACGGTATCCGATAAGTCCACGTGCAGGGATATGGAATTCAAGTCTGGTGTAGCCACCTGCGATAGAACCCATATTTCTAAGCTCGCCTTTGCGCTGCTGAAGCTTTGAGATGACAGCTCCTGTAAACTCATCAGGCACATCGATGTAAGCAAGCTCCATTGGCTCAAGCTTCTTGCCGTTTTCGTCATACTTGTAGAGCACCTCTGCCTTACTTACAGCGAACTCATAACCCTCACGGCGCATGTTCTCGATAAGCACTGAAAGGTGAAGCTCTCCACGTCCGGAAACCTTGAAGGAATCAGGTGAGTCGGTATCCTCGACACGCGGTGAACATCAGTGTTGAGCTCGCGAAGGAGTCTGTCACGGATGTGACGGCTTGTGACAAATTTACCTTCCTGTCCTGCAAGAGGGCTGTTGTTTACGATGAAGTTCATAGAGATTGTAGGCTCTGAAATCTTCTGGAAAGGAATAGCTTCCGGTGCTTCCGGTGAGCAGATTGTATCTCCGATGTGGATATCTGCGATACCTGAGATAGCTACAATCGAACCGATTCCTGCCTCAGCTACATCTACCTTGTTGAGTCCGTCAAACTCGTAAAGCTTGCTGATACGGACCTTCTCAAGCTTGTCAGGGTCGTGGTGGTTTACAACGACAGCCTCCTGATTGACCTTGATTTTACCGTTATCCACTTTACCGATTCCGATACGTCCTACATACTCATTGTAGTCGATTGTACTGATGAGAATCTGTGTGTTGGCATCCGGATCACCTGTTGGAGCAGGAATGTAATTTACGATAGTCTCGAAGAGAGGAGTCATATCCTTTCTCTCATCGTTTAAGTCCTTCATGGCATAGCCGTCTCTGGCTGATGCAAAACGAATGGGCAGTCAAGCTGCTCCTCAGAAGCATCGAGATCCATGAAGAGCTCTAATACCTCATCGATGACCTCATTAGGACGTGCCTCCGGACGGTCAATCTTGTTGACGCAGACAATGATAGGCAGCTTGAGTGCAAGAGCCTTCATAACTACGAACTTGGTCTGTGGCATAACACCCTCGAAGGCATCAACAACGAGAATAACTCCGTTTACCATCTTAAGAACACGCTCTACCTCACCGCCGAAGTCAGCATGACCCGGAGTGTCGATGATGTTGATTTTGATGTCCTTATACTGAATAGCTGTGTTTTTGGAGAGGATTGTGATACCTCTTTCACGCTCGATGTCGTTTGAATCCATTACTCGATCCTGAACTTCCTGATTGTCACGGAACACACCGCTTTGCTTAAGAAGCTCATCTACAAGTGTTGTTTTACCATGATCAACGTGGGCAATAATTGCTATATTACGAATATCGTCTCTTGTTGTTTTCATATTTTCCTTCTTTCTTTAATAAATAAAGCTAAGTTTGCAACTAACTTATTCTATCATAATTTTTCCAATGTGCAAGTTTTCATTGAAAGTTTTTATAAAATTAAGTGAAATGTTATTGGATTTGTCGACATTATTTGAGAAAATATACTTTGTGGAAATGTTAAAAATAGCTGGAAAAACATTTTACAAAAGGAAGGGAGACAAAAATTCATGGCAGATAAAATGTTTGAAAACAACCAGGTATCAATAATCGGAGAAATCGTTTCAGATTTTCAGTTTAGTCACGAGGTGTATGGTGAGGGCTTCTATATGATGGAGGTTTCGGTCAGAAGGCTTTCAGATTGCATGGACTATATTCCGGTGATGGTGTCAGAGAGGCTTATCAATGTGGAGGGTGACTACATAGGCAAAAGCGTATATATAGGCGGTCAGTTCCGCTCATTCAACAGGCATGAGGAGAAGAAGAACAGGCTGGTGCTGTCTGTTTTTGCAAGAGAGCTTGAGATATTGGACAGTGATTATGATGAGGATGCAGCCAATCAGATTTTCCTTGACGGCTATATCTGCAAGGAGGCTATATACAGGAAAACACCGCTTGGACGAGAAATTGCAGACCTGCTTGTGGCAGTGAACCGCTCATATGGCAAGTCAGACTATATTCCATGTATCTGTTGGGGAAGAAATGCCAGATTTGCGTCGACCTTTGAGGTGGGTACACATGTGCAGATATGGGGCAGAATCCAGAGCAGAGACTATGTGAAAAAGCTCAGTGAGAAACAGGTGGAGCAGCGCACGGCGTATGAGGTTTCCGTGAGCAAGATTGAGGCATAGTATTTTTAATGGACAGTAACTACGGATTTGTGATTTTCCCGAAAATTTGCAATAAAAGTCAGATTGTGGTATTTTACTAGATATTATTGGTTAATGCTTGTAATTGTTGACGTTTACATAAGGTGTAAACTGTAATGATTGTATATCAGGCAGAAAAGCTATGTGTATGGAGGCATGATTATTATGGAAAACGGTGCAGTACAGATTTATTATGGCGAGGGACATGGCAAGACAAATGTCGCTATAGGAAGTGCAATATGTGCTGCCTGTGATGGTAAACAGGCTGTCGTTATTCAGTTTCTAAAGGGTAAAAAGAAGCCGGAATTTTTGAAAAAGCTTGAGCCGGAGGTGAAATTCTTTAATTTTTCAAGAGCCGGAATACTCTTTGAGCAGCTTGATGAGGAGAGTAAGCAGGAAGAAATCATGAATATCAAGAATGGCTTCAACTATGCAAAGAAGGTTATATCAACAGGTGCTGACATGGTTGTTGTGCTTGATGAGATGCTGGGGCTTTTGGATTTGCATCTGATTTCAAAGGAGGAGCTGTCGGATATGCTTGCTTCAAGGCTGATGATGTGACCGTGATTATGACAGGCAGAGTACTTGACGATGGATCAGGGAAATGGCAGATGAGATTTATAATATCGCGTCGGAAAAATAATAAGAAATATTGTCCTGTGAGTTGACAATGCACAGGCGTGGTGATATTATTAGTGCAAGTGTGAGGCAGTTATATCATCTGCTGTATACGAATAATTTGATTAACAGATAGAGGTCGCGCGACTTATGAGTAGCTTTCCGGATGCCGCAGGGGCAGTTGATGGGAGATGAAAGGAATAGCGCCGAAGGGATTTATCATCTGCAGATATATCTCTGGGCATATGGCGAACAGCCTTATGACTGTCATCAGATTTGATGGGGAGCTATCGTGATTCATGAAGAATTGGGACCGGCTCTAAGGAGCCGGTTTTTTAGCGCTTAGAGGCAGACAGCGGCATACTTATACGTTAAGAGAATCAAATATCGAATAAAGAAAAGCAAGAAGGAGATAAAATCATGGCAATTTTCAAAGGAGCAGGAGTAGCAATTGTTACACCTATGTACGATAACGAGGAGGTTAATTACGACAAGCTCGAGGAGCTTATCAATATGCAGATTGATAATGGCACAGATGCTATTATCATTGCCGGCACCACAGGCGAGAGCCCATGTCTGTCAATGGAGGAGCATGCAAAGGTTATAAAGGCTGCCGTAGAGTTTACAAAGCATCGTGTACCTGTAGTAGCAGGCACAGGCTCTAACTGCACAAAGACAGCTATGCAGCTTTCAAAGGAGGCTGAGGAGTTTGGCGCAGACGGACTGCTCGTTGTCACACCATACTACAACAAGGCTACTCAGGCAGGTCTTGTGAGCCACTATTCGCAGATTGCAGACAGCACAAAGTGTCCTATTATCGTATACAACGTACCGGGACGTACAGGCTGCAATGTGCTTCCGGAGACTATGGCAGAGCTCTTTAAGACAAAGGAAAATATCGTGGGACTCAAGGAAGCTACAGGAAATCTGGCACAGGCTTCAAAGACAATGTATCTGACAGACGGAAAGCTTGATATGTACTCAGGCGAGGATGGTCTCGTAGTGCCTCTTATGTCTATCGGAGCAATCGGTGTAATCTCAGTATGGAGCAATGTAGCCCCTGCAAAGGTACACAATATGTGTGACAGCTTCTTCAAGGGCGATTTACAGACAGCCTTAGAGCTTCAGAGAGAGGCTCTTCCACTTGTGGACGCACTCTTCTCAGAGGTGAATCCAATTCCTGTAAAGAAGGCTATGAACCTGATGGGTATGAATGTCGGACCTCTTAGAAGCCCTATGTGCGAGATGGGTGAGGATAATGCAAGGAAGCTTTCTGAGGTCATGAAGGCTTATGGCTTAAAGCTTGCTTAGTACAACGAGAAAGGATACGATAAAATGACAAAGGTAATTATGAATGGCTGCAATGGCAAAATGGGACAGACTATCACAGAAATCTGTAAGGCTGATGCTGATATCAAGATTGTAGCCGGTATTGATTTATATGATGGAATAGACAATGACTATCCTGTTTTTCGAGCATCGACAAATGTGATGTGGACGCTGATGTGGTCATAGATTTTTCCAATGCCAAGGCTGTTGACGGAGTACTGGACTATTGCGTGGACAAGCAGGTTCCGGTTGTTTTATGCACTACCGGTCTTAGTGATGAGCAGCTTGCAAAGGTTGAGGAGTGCTACAAGAAGGTGGCAGTGCTCAAGTCTGCAAACATGTCACTTGGCATAAACACTCTTATGGCTCTTCTCAAAAAGGCTGCACAGGTTTTCGCACCGGCAGGTTTTGACATGGAGATAGTTGAGAAGCATCACAATTTAAAGCTTGATGCACCTTCAGGTACTGCGCTTGCGCTTGCCGATTCAATCAACGAGGCTATGGACAACGAGTATCACTATGTCTACGACCGCAGCCAGCGCAGAGAGAAGCGTGATCCTAAGGAAATTGGTATTTCTGCTGTCAGAGGAGGAAGCATCGTCGGTGAGCACGAGGTACTTTTCTGTGGACAGGATGAGGTGATTGAGTTTAAGCATACTGCTTATTCTAAGGCTGTTTTTGCGAAGGGTGCTGTTGAGGCTGCCAAGTTCCTTAAGGGAAAGGGTGCAGGTCACTACGATATGGCGGATGTTATTGCAGCTAAGTAGATTAGGTGAATTGCTTCATTGTGGCAATAGGTCGGGCGTAGGACCCGGGCACCGGGGTGCACACGCACTCTCCCAGGGCGCTACGCTACGTGGCTAAGATTCTGTACGAAATTATGCCTGATGGGTTTCTATGCTTGACGAAACCGTCGAAACGCGCCGTCCGTGGCGCGGTTCTCCTCACCCCTGCGTCCATGCAGGGGTGTTTCTGCACTTCATGGGCATAATTTCTACAGTATCTAAGCCACTTCGCTATTCGCGCTTCGGGACAGTGCGTGTGTACCCCGGTGCCCGGGGCTTACGCCCTTACGTTGTGGCGGGATAATGAGTGCTACGGTAACACCTCGGGGCTCGGTGTTACCGGGATTGCGTCTAAACAGTATAGTTCAATGTACGAATATTCGTACACTTGCTGATTTTACTTGATTTATTGGGGAGTGCGTATTATATTAAATATTATAAAAACACAATAGGGGAGCTGGTATTTAGCTGGCTGAGAGTAGACTGGTAGTGTCTTGACCCATAACCTGATTTGGATAATGCCAACGTAGGATAATATCGCACGATTTTTAGGCGGATATACTCATTGGCGGTATATCCGCTTTTTGAATGTGTGGGTGATTATGAATAGTTGTAAAGAGATACAGATGAATGATTTTATAGAAAAGCTTAAGTCACGCAGTCCTTTGATTCACAACATCACAAATATGGTTACTATCAATGATGTGGCCAATATTGAGCTGGCATGTGGGGCCAGGCCTATTATGGCTATGGCACCGCAGGAGATGGATGAGGTCACGGGTATCTGCGATGGGCTGAACCTGAATATAGGCACTCCCTCTGAGGAGCGCTTTGAGGCGATGCGCATTGCTGCGAGGATGGCAGCGAAAAAGAACATTCCTATTGTGCTTGATCTGGTTGGTGTGGGCGTGAGCCGCTTCAGGATGGATTTTGTGATGAGCCTGCTTGACGAGGTGCATGTGGATGTGATTAAGGGCAATTTGTCTGAGGTCAAGGCTGTTATGGAGCATGGCAGATGTGATGGCGGCGTGGAAGTGACCGATACGGCAGATGAGTCTGATGCAAAGGCGCTTGCGTGCAGGGCTGCCCTGCGATTTGGCTGTATCTGTGTGATTACAGGTGAGACCGATTATGTGGCAGAATTATTTGATGAAGCTGATTGCTATGACAATAATGAAAGCAGTCTGATGAGTACTGATGCGACGGGTACCGGTGTGATGGATAATTGTGTAGTGAATGCTGTTGCGTTGGATGCTGACGGATACACGCATAATTACAGGGTAGGAAGCATCACAGGTGGCCATCCTATGATGAAGCGGGTGACAGGCACCGGATGTATGCTTTCAGGACTCATTTGTGCGTTTGTTGCGGCTGATTGCGATGATAAATACGGTGCAGTCACGGCAGCACTTAGCTGCATGAAGAGTGCAGGCGGGCTTGCTGCCTCTGATATGGCAAAGCACGGCAGAGAGACAAACAGCTGTTATTTCATTAAGCCCGGAAATGCTGCATACCGGGACAGGCTGATTGATGCAGTATATCATATATGCGATGGTGATTATGAACTGATGTGAATATCGCTGTATGACAGACAATTGGTATGCGGGTCATGAGTCTTATATTTGGAAAATAACAGGATAAGAGGTAAAATGTATATATGAACAAAAATGATTTAAAGCTCTACGCTATAACAGACAGGCAGTGGCTGCACAAAGCGAGGCTTTCTGAGCATGTGAAGCTTGCAATAGAGGGCGGTGCCACTATGATTCAGATCCGTGACAAGGATATTTTGAGTACGGATTCTGATGCAGGGCTTAAGGATGAGTATAATGAGGCTCTTGAGATAAAGAGAATCTGTCATGAGCACAAGGTGCCGCTCATCATCAATGATAACGTGCAGTTTGCAATTGATATAGATGCCGACGGAGTACATCTGGGTCAGGATGACATGAATCCGGCAGAGGCCAGGAAGCTTCTTGGAGCTGACAAGATAATAGGAGTTACGGCAAAGACCGTGGAGCAGGCAAAGAAAGCACAAGTTGATGGCGCGGACTATCTGGGAAGCGGAGCCGTGTTTGGCTCTACCACAAAGCTCAATGCAAAGCCTATGACAAAGGAACTTCTGCGTGAAATCACGGCGGCTGTCGATATACCGGTTGTTGCAATCGGAGGCATAAATGCAGACAATGCGGTCACGCTAGAGGGCACTGGGATTGCAGGAATCGCAGTGTAGGAGCGATATTTGCAAGCGCAGATATAAAGGCTGCAGCCAGGGAACTCGCAGAAATATGCGACAAAATTCAGTAGAAAGGAGCGTAAATATGCATACAGCACTTACAATTGCGGGAAGCGATTCAAGCGGTGGCGCAGGCGTGCAGGCCGATTTAAAGACAATGCTTGCAAACGGTGTGTTTGGCGAGAGTGTCATCACAGCACTCACGGCACAAAACACCATGGGAGTTGATGCGGTGATGAATGTACCGGCTGATTTTATCGAGGCACAGATGAAGGCTGTTTTTACGGATATTTTTCCGGATGCGGTGAAAATCGGTATGACATCATCGGTAGATACAATTGAGGCGATTGCCGCAGGTCTTGTAAAATATAAGGCAAAAAACATAGTTCTGGACCCGGTGATGGTCGCTACAAGCGAAAGCAGGCTGCTTGAAGAAAATGCAGCAAACACTCTGATGGAGAAGCTTTTTCCACTGGCTGACATCATCACGCCAAATATCCCTGAGCTTGAGGTGATATCAGGCAGACAGATTGAAAGCACAGATGACATCATAGAGGCATCAAAGGCTATTTATGATAAATACGGCTGTCCGGTTTTAAGCAAGGGAGGTCATTTCACGGACACAGCATGTGTGTGTGACTATTTGTGGGATGGAAAGCAAATCATCACATTTGAGACCAAAAGAGTGGATAATCCAAACTCACACGGCACAGGCTGCACACTTTCATCAGCGATAGCCAGCGGCCTTGCAAAGGGACAGCCGCTCGAGCAGGCTGTGGATAACGGCAAGCGATATGTCACGGCATGTTTAAAAGCCATGCTTGATCTGGGGCACGGCAGCGGTCCTATGAATCATGGAGCGTTAATCTTGAAATAATTACTAATTAATAATACAAATAACAATAAGAACAGGAGAGTACAATGAGTAATTACACAACACAGATGGATGCCGCAAGAAAGGGCATCGTAACACCTGAAATTGAAAAGGTAGCAAAGAAAGAGAAGATGGATGTAGACAAGCTGATGGAGCTTGTTGCAAGCGGAAAGGTAGCTATTCCTGCTAACAAGCATCACAAGTCACTTGATGCAGAGGGTGTTGGAAGCATGCTTCGCACAAAAATCAATGTAAACCTCGGTGTGTCAAGAGACTGCAAGGACTATGATGTGGAGATGCAGAAGGTCATGAGCGCTGTAAAGCTTGGAGCAGAGGCTATCATGGATCTTTCAAGCCATGGCAACACACAGCCATTCAGACAAAAGCTTACAAGCGAATGTCCTGCAATGATAGGAACAGTGCCTGTTTATGACAGTGTTATCCACTATCAGCGTGATCTTGCAACACTTACAGCACAGGATTTTGTCGATGTAGTCAGACTCCATGCAGAGGATGGAGTGGACTTTGTTACACTTCACTGTGGAATCACAAGAAAAACGATAGACCAGATTAAAAAGCACAAGCGTAAGATGAATATCGTAAGCCGTGGAGGCAGCCTTGTATTTGCATGGATGTGTATGACAGGAGAGGAAAATCCATTCTACGAGCACTATGATGAGATACTTGAATCATGTGAGGAGCATGATGTGACAATCTCACTCGGAGATGCCTGCAGACCGGGCTGCTGGCAGATGCAACAGATGTATGCCAGATAGAGGAGCTTGTAAGACTTGGAGAGCTCACAAAGCGTGCATGGGATCACAACGTACAGGTCATGGTAGAGGGACCGGGACATGTGCCGCTTGATCAGGTAGCAGCAAACATGAAGGTACAGCAGTCAATCTGTATGGGAGCACCATTCTATGTACTTGGACCTCTCGTAACAGATATCGCACCGGGCTATGACCACATCACAGCAGCAATCGGTGGAGCAGTGGCAGCAATGAACGGCGCAGCTTTCCTTTGCTACGTGACACCTGCTGAGCATCTTGCTCTTCCAAATGTGGAGGATACAAAGCAGGGCATCATCGCCTCAAAGATTGCAGCTCATGCAGCCGACATCGCAAAGGGAATACCGGGAGCCAGAGATATAGATGATAAGATGGCAGATGCCAGACGTGTGCTCGACTGGGATGCACAGTTTGCATGTGCGCTTGATCCTGAGACAGCTAAGCATCAGGGATGACCGTCTGCCTGAGGATGACCACAGCGAGGCATGCAGTATGTGCGGTAAGTTCTGTGCAGTGCGAAGCATGAACAAGGCACTTGCAGGAGAGTATATTGATATACTATAACTATTCAGTACAGAAATATGCGGTATACTTTAAGGTGAGGCAGTAAGTAATGGAAAGTAAAAAGAACATTAAAAAATCAACTATTTCAATCAGAAAGCTTGCCATGGCAGGAGTGCTTGTGGCAGTTGCCGTAGCAGGAAGCTTAATAAGCTTTCCTGTTGCCGGCAGCAAATGTGCACCCATACAGCACATGGTAAATATATGCGCAGCAGTATTTTTAGGACCAGTATGGGGTGTCGGTGTGGCATTTTGTGCGAGTGTCATCAGAAACCTGACAGGACTTGGAAGCCTCATGGCATTCCCGGGAAGCATGGTAGGTGCACTGTGCTGTGGACTGATGTACAGATTCAGCAAAAAAATCATACCGACATGTGTTGCAGAGGCGCTTGGCACAGGCATACTCGGAGGCCTGGCAGCGTATCCTCTTGCAAAATATGTGATGCTTATTCAGCCGGAAGGCATGTTTATATACATAGTGCCATTCCTTATCTCTACAGTGGCCGGAAGCATAGTTGCAGCAATTGTCATGCTGATTCTTAAGAAAAATGGCGCACTGGCAGCATTTAAGGGGAATCTGTAGAGATAGTTTAAGACTAATTCAGAAACGTTATATTATAAAAGCCTTAATTGTTACTAAAAGTTAATCAATTTGGGATTGTTAAATAATAGTCAATGTGGTATAGTTTTCTTCGAACGGTATTCGAAGGAAACTGTATCATGGAGGATGTGTTGTCACCTTATGACAGAGCATATCCGGCAGACACAAGAAGGCCAAAAGCACATTGCTGCATCAGAATATGAAGCAGGCAGCAAAGTGACAGGCGCGCACAGGATAAATCGACCGCTGCCATACGGCATATGGCGGAGATGATATCAGCTGCGATATAAGGAATGGTCTGACCGGCTTGGAAAGAAGGTGGTAGCATGAAAATAGGCATAATCGGCGCAGGCAGAGTGGGCTGTTCTATAGGTAAATACCTAAGAACAAAGGACATAGAGCTTGCAGGCTATTATGACGTGGATTCTGTGGCAGCTAAGGAGGCTGCGGAGTTTACAAGGACAGAGAGCTTTGATTCGCTAAAGCAACTGGCGGATCAATCACAGATTATATTTATCACCACACCGGATTCATTTATTATACCGGTTTGGGAACAATTAAAAGAGCTGTCTCTAAGGAATCAGATCATATGTCATTGCAGTGGCGCATTATCATCCGATTCATTTTCCGGAAGGGAGAGCATGAGCGTATCATGCTGTTCAATTCATCCAATGTTACCGTTCAGTAACAGATTTTCATCATATGAGCAATTAAATAAAGCATTTTTCACAGTGGAAGGGCAGGATGCTGCGGTTGAAGCAATATCCGGGCTGTTTTGTTCTATTGGAAATGAGGTATGTCGCATCGATGGTGCTAAAAAGGCAAAATACCATGCAGCGGCGAGCATTCTGAGCAATCAGGTGATTGCTGTTCTTGACATGGGTTACACTCTTTTGGAGGAATGCGGCTTTACAAGGGCTGAGGCGGTAAGAGCCACAGGTCAGCTTGTGATGCGCAATATCGAAAATGTACTTGAAGTCAGGCTGTGACGGCGCACTGACCGGGCCAATCGAGAGAAACGATATTGAAACAGTGAAAAAACATATCGCATGTATGCAAAATGACGATAGTGACGATGTCAAGCTTGTACAAAAATTCTTGGTACAAAACTGGCAAATATTGCTGAAAAAAAGAATCCTGATAAGGATTACACTCAGATGATGGAATTGCTAAGAGGCTGACAATACCGTGAATATTAAAAAAACGGATTGCTGCAGAAAGACAGAGGGATTGGACAATGAAAAATAACAGTAGTAACTTTTAAACAGGCAAAGGAAAAGGGCGAGAAGCTCACGATGCTCACAGCATATGATTATTCTACAGCAAAGCTCATAGACGAGGCCGGAATCAATGCGATTTTAGTGGGAGATTCTCTCGGCATGGTGGTGCTTGGCTATGAGGATACACTTTCAGTGACTATGGAGGATATGATTCATCACAGCGCAGCAGTTTCAAGAGGAATAAAGGACACACTGCTTATTACAGATATGCCTTTTATGTCATATCAGACATCGGTTTATGATGCAGTGGTCAATGCAGGACGACTCGTGAAGGAAGGCCATGCGCAGGCTGTAAAGCTTGAGGGTGGCAGGGAGGTATGTCCACAGATAAAGGCTATCGTGGATGCGTCAATTCCGGTATGTGCACATTTAGGGCTTACACCACAGTCAGTAAACGCATTTGGCGGCTTTAAGGTGCAGGGCAAGGGTGAAGAGGCAGCACAGAAGCTCCTTGACGAGGCCCGCGCAGTCGAGGAGGCAGGAGCATTTGCAGTGGTGCTCGAGTGCGTGCCAAAGGCACTTGCCAAAAAAATCACTGAGAGCATAAGTATACCGACAATTGGCATCGGAGCGGGAGCAGACTGCGACGGACAGGTGCTCGTATATCAGGATATGCTTGCCATGTATGCAAATATGAAGCCGAAATTTGTAAAGCAGTTTGCACAGGTAGGAAAAGAGATGAATGAGGCCTTTACAGCTTACAAAAAGGCTGTTGAGGAGGAAGCTTCCCGGGTGAGGAGCATACCTTTAAGATGGATGAGACAATAATTGATAAACTGTACTAATATCGAAAAATTATATCGGAAAATAGTTACAAAGCATAAAAAGAATCAGGAGAAATAAAATGTTAATATACGGACAAATCAAACAGGTAAGAGAAGCAGTAAAGGAATGGAAGAGAGAAGGCAAAAGCGTTGGCTTTGTACCTACAATGGGGTATCTTCACGAGGGACATAAGAGCTTAATCGATGCGGCAAGACGTGAGAACGACAAGGTTGTAGTGAGCATTTTTGTAAATCCAATGCAGTTTGGCCCTACAGAGGATCTCGACAGCTATCCACGCGATTTAAACAGGGATGCAAAGCTTTGTGAGGATGCGGGAGTTGACATTATTTTCCATCCGGAGGCTGAGGAGATGTATGCAGACGGCTTCTGCTCATATGTGGATATGAATGGCCTCACAACTGAACTTTGTGGAAAAACAAGACCGATTCATTTCAGAGGTGTGCAGACGGTTGTACTGAAGCTGTTTCACATTGTAACACCTGACCGCGCATACTTTGGACAGAAGGATGCTCAGCAGCTTGCGGTCATAAAGCGTATGGTAAAGGATTTGAATGTTGACACAGAAATCATCGGCTGTCCAATCATCCGCGAGGAGGATGGACTGGCAAAGAGCTCAAGAAACACATATCTGAGTGCAGATGAAAGACAGGCAGCGCTTGTACTGAGCAGAAGCTTAAAAATCGGAAAGCAGCTCGTAGAGGCAGGCGAGAAGAGTGCAAAAGCGGTAAAGGATGCAATCACAGCAGAGATAAACAAGGAGCCGCTTGCGAAAATTGATTATGTTGATGTGGTTGATTTTGACACAATCACACCGGTTGATGAGATTAAGGGAACAACACTCGTGGCAATCGCTGTCTATATCGGAAAGACAAGGCTGATTGATAATTTTATCGCGTAGCCGTACAAAAATGGTTTTTGAACAGCAACAATTATTGGATAGTAACAAAAATTTGCTGCTGTTTGGATAAAAGTGATATTTAGAAAATTATTTCAGTATGACAGTCAAAAAGTAAATTGATATATGAAAAAGAGGTATAAAAATGAATTATACAATGCTTAAAGGCAAAATACACAGAGCTGTGGTCAAGCAGGCTGACTTAAACTACGTGGGAAGCATCACTGTAGATACAAAGCTGCTTGAGGCAGCGGGCATATTAGAGTATGAGATGGTCAGATTGTCGATGTGGAAAACGGAAACAGATTCGAGACCTACACCATCGCAGGAGAGCCGGGCTCAGGCATGATATGCTTAAACGGCGCAGCAGCCAGACAGGTTGCAGTCGGTGATCATGTGATACTCATGTGCTATGCACAGATGACACCGGAGGAAGCAAAGGAGCATCATCCAAAGGTTGTGTTTGTGGATGATGAAAACAAGATAGCGCGTGTGACAAATTATGAGAAGCACGGAAAGCTGACGGAGGATTTTATCTAATTCCTGAATATTTACAACCTTAGTGATATAGAAAAGTTTCGTTGGTAAATAATAGAAAAATCAAGCCTGCTGTAGTATAATAATTTAC
>ENA-OQCQ01000033-OQCQ01000033.1-human-gut-metagenome-genome-assembly--contig:-NODE-33-length-15534-cov-1.339196_pt1 | contig 15534 bp, 16 predicted proteins | sample MGYA00242761_ERZ504585 | MGnify/ENA primary metagenome ERZ504585 (study PRJEB26092, sample SAMD00036343) | human gut metagenome | host: Homo sapiens | study: EMG produced TPA metagenomics assembly of... | reverse complement strand
CAAAACGGGTGGAAGAGAGGTGTAATTATTGCATAAAAAAGTGTGACGAAAATGTGAAAGTTTTAGGCAAAACGTATGATTAAAAACAATGGATTCTTCGTAAGCCTGGACAAAAGCAACAACGGAGCACGCAAAAAGAACGTAAATCACAAGGAGGACACCAAATGAAAAAGAAAGTAATTTCTGCATTACTGGCAAGCACCATGATCGTAAGCCTGGTAGCATGTGGCAGCACTGGAGGAGACAGTTCTGACACAAACAGCAAGAGCAGCGGCACAACAGCATCAAGTACGGCAGGCGGCGATGAAGCAAAGGATACCTCATCGGACAGCGGCTCCGGCGATGCAGCAGGTTCTGGTGACTGGGTTGCAGCAGCTGATGAAGCAGATGATGCAGTACCGGGTGAAAATGACGATCGTGCGTTTGCAAAATTTGATCATGTCGTAGAAGTACATTATGGATATCAGATCGACCCGAAGGATACCACACTTCCGGACGGCGATTCCGTAGATAACAACCAGTACACCAGATACCTTCTGGATAACTACAACATCAAAGTTGTTTGCGACTGGACTGCAGGTAATGCATCTGACTTCCAGCAGAAAGTATCTCTGGCAATCGCATCTGCTTCCCTTCCGGATGCAGTCGTTGCACCAACCCGTAACTACCTGGTACAGGCAGCAAGAGCAGATCTTCTTGCAGACCTCTGGCCGGAGTTCAACCAGTACGCATCCAAACAGGTAAAAGAAATCATCGAGACTACCGAAGGACGTGCGATCAACAATGCAACCGTAGACGGAACCTTCTGTGCACTGCCAAACATATCGGTAGATACCGATGGTGTTTACCTGTACTTTATCCGTCAGGACTGGCTGGATCAGTTAGGACTGGAAGTTCCGAAGACCGTAGATGAACTCGGCGAAGTAGCTCAGAAATTTAAAGACGCAGGTCTCAGCCCGGATTATGCAATCGCAGGTATTGATAACGGCGGAAGAACCTACTCCAACTTCCTGAACTCCTCCAACAACGGATACGGTTTCAATGCTGTATATCAGGCATTCAATGCAACACCGGGATATTTTCTGAAAGATGATTCCGGCGAACTGTACTGGGGAACTACAACAGATGAAATGAAAGAAGCCCTTACCACCTTACATGACTGGTATGAAAAAGGCCTCATCAACCCGGAGGTTGGAACCACAACCAACGGCGACAATGCAAACAATGTTAAGAACGGAACCTGCGGTATCTTCATGGGACCATGGTGGAGCCTTGGATACGGAAACCCGGATTCCTTCCGTAACGATAACAATGCAAACTGGCAGGCATATCCGCTGTACACCAAAGACGGTGAGTGGAATATTCATATGAAAGACGTTGGAACCACTTATACTATGGTAAACAAAAACGCATCGGATGATGTGAAGAAAGCCATTGTTATCATGAACAACGTACTCGTTCGTGATGAGTCTACCTTCGATACTTCTGTAGCAATCGGCTGGTATCCGCTGCGTAACACCATGGCAGCTACCGACGAGTGCGAGTATGAGTATGATGCACTGATGGGAATCATCAAAGGCGAAGCAAGCGCAGATGATTATCAGCAGGGCGGAAGCAAATTCAACGGTCTGTATAAGAACCTGGTAAACGATGCCGCAACTCTGAAAGACGTTATCTCTGAGGACTATGACGGATCCAGAGATCTGGCAGTAACCGATATGGATGTCAACACCAACAACGGACAGTTCAACAGATTCTATGCACTGCTGATTGGTGATCGTCCATACGCAACACTTGAGCCGGATCACAAGATCTATTCTGAACTGTACTACACCATCGACGGAATGGATACCTACTGGACCCAGATTTCTGACCTGGAAGACAAGAGTATCCTTCAGTTCATCACTGGTGCGAAGAGCCTTGACGAGTGGGATCAGTTCTGCACCGACTGGCATGTACAGGGTGGTGATCAGATCCTTGAGCTGGTAAAAGATTACCTGGCTGAGTAACTAATGTAAATGTATGATGTGGAGGGTGGGGGTACAGGAAAAGCCTGTACCCCACTACTTTAAAAAAATGACATCAAAGGAGGAGCTTGCCGTGAAGAAGAAAAAAGGCCATCTCGGGCTGTCAAATTCCTTTCACTATACGTTAATGATTCTGCCGGGTTATATCTGGCTGTTTATGTTTTCTATCGTTCCGATGGTTGGTATTGTAATGGCATTCCAGGATTACAATCCGAGCAAAGGATGGTTCGGCTCTCCGTGGGTAGGTTTGAAATGGTTTAAATACCTGACCGTTATCCCGGATGCAAAACGGGCACTTGTCAATACTCTGATTATTGCAATCGCAAAGGTTATCCTGAATATCATCATTCCGCTGGTGTTCGCACTGCTGCTGAATGAGGTAAAGAATATGAAGTTCAAAAAGACGGTTCAGACGATCGTATATCTGCCGCACTTCGTATCCTGGGTTATCCTTGCAAACATCATCACCAATATCCTTGGCGCAAACGGAATTTTCAACACGGTCCGCAGCGCAATGGGTGCAACGGATACCGTTCTTCCGATGACCATGCCTGGCATCTTCCGTCAGTTACTGATCGGAACTGATGTATGGAAAGAGTTCGGTTACAACGCAGTTATTTATCTTGCAGCGCTGACCGGCATCAGCCCGAGCCTTTACGAGGCAGCTGCAATCGACGGCGCAAGCCGCTGGAAACGTGTATGGCACATCACCATCCCGGGACTGGTTCCGACCATCGTTCTTCTGACCACACTGGCAATGGGCAACGTTCTGAATGCAGGTTTCGACCAGGTATTCAACATGTACAACCAGCTGGTTATTGAAACTGGTGATATCATCGATACATACGTATACCGTATTGGTATTACAAACATGCAGTTCTCGCTGGCTACTGCAGCAGGTCTCTTTAAATCTGTTGTCAGCTTCGTGCTGGTTGTTACTTCTTATGTTTGTGCTTACAAGTTTGCTGATTACAAGATTTTCTAAGGAGGGCAGAAATTATGATAGAAAGCAAGAGTTTTGGCAGCAAAGCGTTTAAAGTCATAAATGCTATCATCCTGATTCTCCTGGCATTCAGCTGTTTTTATCCGTTATGGTATACGTTCTGCGTATCTATTTCTTCAAAAGCAGCCGCTGAGGGCGGTCTTGTAACGATTTACCCGATCGGATCAAACGTAAAATCCTACAGCCTGATTATGGGTGATTCCGCATTCTGGAATTCCTTCTGGATTTCCATCAAGCGAGTTGTGATTGGAACCATATGGACCATGGTTGTCCTGATTATGATGTCCTATCCGCTGGCAAAGAGCAAAACAGAGTACAAACCGAGAAACGTCCTGATGTGGATCCTGGTATTCTGTATGCTGTTCAATGGTGGTACCATTCCGTGGTTCATCACCGTTAAAAATTATGGTATGATCGATACGATGGCAGCACTGGTTCTGGCTGGTTCTGTTCCGGTATTCAACGTACTCCTGATGATGAACTTCTTCCGCGGCATCCCGGGAGACCTCGAGGAGGCAGCCCGTGTAGACGGCGCCGGCCCGTGGCGTATCCTGTGGCAGATCGTAGTTCCGTGTTCCAAACCGGTTATCGCAACCATCGTCCTCTTCACATCTGTTGGTTACTGGAACGAGTATTTCCAGGGCCTGGTATTAATGAACAAGGAGACGAACTATCCGTTACAGACCTACATCCGTCAGATCTCCGTTCAGATCCCGGTAGGCGTAACCCTGACCGCAGAGCAGTATCAGCAGTTAGCACAGAACTCCAACAAATCTCTGGAGGCAGCAAAGGTATTCATCGCCCTTGTTCCTATGCTGATTGTATATCCGTTCCTGCAGAAATACTTTGTAACCGGTATTACACTGGGAGCAGTAAAAGAATAAGAGAAAACGCAGAAAAAGCGGCTTCTGAATCGAAACAGGAAGCCGCTTTTTTGCGCTTTTTTTCTTGCGTCCGGGGAGAAAACAGCGTAAGATAAAAAGGTATTGAGGTGAAAAACAAAATGTTTCTGGAGGGGATTTTATCATGAAAATACTTACATTCGGAGAACTGATGCTGCGTTTAAAAACACCGGAGCATCTGAAAATACTGCAGGCAGATACCTTTGAAGCCAGTTACGGCGGCGCGGAGGCGAACGTCGCGGTTTCTCTGGCAACACTCGGGAACGATGTTTCCTACGTGACAAAAGTGCCGGAGCACCAGGTCGGACAGGCGGCCATCAATGAAATCCGCCGGTTCGGTGTGGATACGACCCGTGTTCTGCGGGGCGGCGGCCGCGTCGGTATTTACTATTTTGAAAAGGGAACCAACATCCGACCGACGAGCGTGGTTTATGACCGCGCCTACAGCGCGATCGCGATGGCAGAAGCGGAGGAGTTTGACTGGGAAAAACTGCTCGAGGGCGTGGATCTCTTTTATTTCTCCGGTATCACGCCGGCCATCAGCTGCGAGATCGAAAAGACGCTGGAGATCGCTCTTATGCTCTGCAAAGAGAAAAAAATTCAGGTGGTATGTGATCTCAACTACCGCGGAAAAATGTGGTCAGCAAAGGACGCACAGCGCGTCATGCGCCGTCTGATGTCTTACGTGGATGTCTGCATTGCAAATGATGAGGACTTTGAATCATCGCTTGGCATTCCGGCGTATGATGGAGATATGTCGCGCGGCATTGAACAGATCGAGTCTTACAAAGAGGGCATGCTGGAAATTCAGAAACAGTTCCCGAACTGTAAAGCAGTTGCGAGTGTGCTGCGCAATCTCTACACCGTGGAGGACGGCGACTGGATGGGAATTTACCTGAAAGACGGAAAATTCTATGAGAGCCCGGTTCACAAAGTACACAGCTTTGAGGCAGTCGGAGCCGGTGATGCGTTTGGTGCAGGACTGATTCACGCGATGGCGCATGATTTTGCGCCGCAGAGAACCATCGATTTTGCGATTTCTGCAAGCGTCTTAAAGCTGATGATTCAGCACGATGCCAACGTGGTCAGCGAAAAAGAGATTGAGCAGATCATGAAGCAGGGCGGAACAAATCTGCAGAGATAGAGGAAACAAAAAGATTCCGAGAGTACATACAGGACAGCAGGAGGAATAAAACTTGAAGAAACGGAATATTATATTAATAGGAATGCCGGGAGCCGGCAAAAGCAGCGTTGGAGTTATCCTTGCAAAGGCTTTGGGGTATGAGTTTATTGATACGGATCTTGTGATCCAGCATCGGGAGAAACGTCTTCTGCGCGAGATTATTGCAGATGAGGGAAATGAAGGCTTTCTTGCGATTGAGAATGAGGTCAATGCGACTCTGGAAGCCGATGAAAGCGTCATTGCACCGGGCGGCAGCGCCATTTACGGAAAAGAGGCGATGGAGCATTTTAAAGAGATTGGAATAATCGTTTACCTGAAGCTGTCGTATGAGGATCTGGCAAAGCGTCTTGGAAACCTGAAGGGACGCGGCGTTGTGCTGAAAGAGGGTCAGACGCTCAAAGATCTTTACGATGAGAGAAGTAAACTGTATGAACAGTATGCCGAGATTACGGTCGATGAGAGCGGAAAGGATATCCAGGGCACGATTCTGGCACTTCGCGAGCAGATTGGCATGTAAGAAGGAACGGGTGGAATATTCGGAGAATTTTCAAAAACATAATATTACGTAATAATAAGGAAAATGTTCTGAAAGTTAGAAATTACATATAACGTTTCTCTGAATATTCCTGACCGGAAACGGTGGAAAAAACGGAAATAGTACGGAATATATTAAAATTGATTTACAAAATATTAGATTTGAGTTAAGATAAGGGGAGACTGAAAAATCACTGCGGGGAGCAGTGCGTTTCAGTGAGTCCGGAGTGTGTAAAAAAAACAGCAGAACAGACTTTGAATCGTTATTTCGGATAAAACACACTCATTAAGTTATGAAAAAGAAAATTTGAGGTGAATATATGGAACAGTATGTCATCAGAGGTGGAAATCCTCTTGTGGGCGAAGTGGAAATCGGGGGAGCAAAAAACGCGGCGCTTGCAATTCTTACGGCAGCAACGATGACCGATGAGACGGTCCTGATCGAAAACCTGCCGGATGTCAGTGATATTAATGTACTTCTGGAAGCAATCGCAGAGATCGGAGCCACCGTGGACCGCATCGACCGCCATACCGTGCGGATCAATGCAGCAACCATCGGAGATCTGAGCGTTGATTATGAATATATCAAAAAAATCCGTGCGTCTTATTATCTTTTAGGCGCGCTGCTTGGAAAATACAAAAGAGCGGAAGTTCCGCTTCCGGGCGGATGTAACATTGGAAGCCGTCCGATCGACCAGCATTTAAAGGGATTCCGCGCACTCGGTGCTGAGGTAAGCATCCGTCATGGCGCAATCGTGGCAAGTGCGGCAGATCTGCATGGAAGCCACATTTTCCTGGATATGGTTTCCGTTGGAGCCACCATCAACATCATGATGGCAGCTTCGATGGCAAGAGGAAATACAACGATTGAGAATGCAGCGAAAGAGCCACACGTTGTCGATGTGGCGAACTTCCTGAACAGCATGGGAGCAAACATCAAAGGAGCAGGAACCGATGTGATCCGGATCAAGGGTGTCGATACCCTGCACGGAACCAGCTATGCGGTCGTACCGGATATGATCGAGGCAGGTACGTATATGTTTGCAGCAGCAGCTACAAAGGGCGATGTGCTGATTAAAAACGTGATTCCAAAGCATCTGGAAGCAACAACCGCAAAGCTCGAGGAGATTGGCTGCGACGTAGAAGAGTTTGACGATTCCATCCGTGTGAGCGCAAGCAAACGTCTGGGCAGAACACACGTAAAGACACAGCCGTATCCGGGTTACCCGACCGATATGCAGCCGCAGATTGCGGTTACACTGGCACTGGCAAACGGTACGAGTATTGTAACAGAGAGTATTTTTGAAAATCGTTTTAAATATGCGGATGAGCTGGCACGTATGGGCGCCTGTATTAAAGTAGAAGGCAACACGGCGATCATCGACGGCGTAGAGAAATTTACCGGAGCAGAGGTTTCCGCACCGGATCTTCGCGCCGGAGCAGCACTTGTTATTGCAGGTCTTGCAGCAGAGGGTGTTACCGTGGTGGATGATATTGTATACATTCTGCGCGGATACGAGGACTTCGACGGAAAGCTCCGTGGACTCGGCGCTGAAATTGAGCGTGTGAATAATGCAAAGGACATCCAGAAATTCCGGTTAAGAGCGTAAAAACAGTATAAAACAAATGTTGACAAAAAGGACGGTGCAATAAAAGGTACCGTTCTTTTATTTTACTTTATTGCGAAGAAATTGGCTTAAATTTTACTACTATTATTGTGAATTATTTTTTACCTTTCAAAGCTGAGGCGGTCAGTGTTGGTAAAAAAAGATATTTAAAAAGGTACAAATTTATATCGGAAATGAGGAACGTCCGAATATAGAAAATTACCTTTCCTCTGTGCAGATGGGATTGTGGATGCCATTATCCAGAGCGCACGGTAAAACACCGCGGGAACCATGGCAGTATGGAGATATGGCATTAAAAGAAGTAAAAAAATGGATTAACTTCAGACATCGACTTGTGCCATATCTTTATCACGCAGCCTGCCAGAGTCATCAGTCTGGTATTCCAATGATTCGTCCGCTTGTGATGGAATATCCGAAAGATCCAATCGCAAAGATACAGAATCTGTCTTATATGCTTGGTGATGCATTGCTTATTTCACCCGGATTTGACAGAGATGAATATGAACTGTATCTTCCGGAAGGCCGGTGGCAGGATATTGAAAGTAAAGAAGTATTGCATGTGCCTGCACAACTATGGAAACAGGAAGATCTTGAATTTATGACATTTCAAAAAAAAGATGTTGATTAGCTATTGTGCACAAAATAGATGCATAAGAATGTGAACAAATGGATAAAAAGAAAAAAGCTGAAATCATAAGAACTGACTTGACAAAAGAGATTTATCTGTGCTATATTCAACTACAGTTGTAGTGTGTAACTCGATTTTTGGAGGCATTAACTATACATAACAGGAATTGTTTATGTGGGTTAGTGTCTCTTTTTGTACTCTGTTTTAGAAAAAAGAGTACAGACCGGCTAAAAAGATGCAAAACCGCAGAAACTCTTCTTGTAAAAAGTATAAACTACACAAGGAGTAAAAAAATGAAGGACAAAATTTTTAGTGTTCTGCAGCGAGTGGGAAGAAGCTTTATGCTCCCGATCGCAATCCTTCCGGTAGCCGGACTTTTACTGGGAATCGGAAGCTCATTTACCAATGCAACCACGATTGAAACGTACGGTCTGACAAGCTTGCTCGGCAACGGCACAATTCTTCATGCGCTGTTGGTGATCATGAACAAAGTAGGAAGTGCGGTGTTTGATAACCTGCCTCTGATTTTTGCGGTAGGTGTTGCAATTGGTATGGCAAAGAAGGAAAAAGAGGTTTCTGCCCTGTCAGCCGTTATTGCATATTTCGTTATGAATACAGCGATTAACGCAATGCTGACTATTACGGGTCAGATTCTGGAAAACGGAGAAATTGCAGAATCCGTTCTGGAAGGAACCATCACTTCTGTCTGCGGTATTCAGTCGCTGCAGATGGGTGTGTTTGGCGGTATTATTGTCGGTCTTGGAGTCGCAGCACTTCATAATCGATTTTACCGGATCCAGCTTCCGAATGCACTTTCTTTCTTTGGAGGTACTCGTTTTGTACCGATTATTTCTACGATCGTCTATATGTTTGTGGGAATTTTAATGTATTTTGTATGGCCGGTTGTACAGAACGGCATTTATGCGCTGGGTGGCCTGGTAACCGGCTCCGGTTATGTCGGAACGCTGATTTTCGGTCTGATTAAACGGGCACTGATTCCATTTGGTCTGCATCACGTATTTTTATATGCCGTTCTGGCAGACGGCAGTCGGAGGTACCATGGAAGTGGCAGGACAGATGGTGCAGGGCGGACAGAATATTTTCTTCGCACAGCTTGCGGATTCTGCGAATATCGCACATTTCAGTGCAGATGCAACGAGATATTTCTCCGGAGAATTTATTTTTATGATTTTCGGACTTCCGGGAGCGGCACTTGCCATGTACCATTGTGCGAAACCGGAGAAGAAAAAAGCAGCAGGCGGTCTGCTTCTTTCCGCAGCACTTGCGTGTATGGCAACCGGTATCACAGAACCGCTGGAATTCTCGTTCCTGTTTGTTGCACCGGCGTTGTTTGTCGTGCAGGTTATTCTTGCGGGAACAGCTTATATGATCGCACACATCCTGAATATCGCAGTAGGTCTTACCTTTTCCGGCGGACTTCTGGACTTCTTCCTGTTCGGTATTCTGCAGGGAAATGAAAAGACAAGCTGGATGAGGGTGATTCCGGTCGGCATTCTTTATTTCTTCCTGTATTATTTTATCTTCAAATTCATGATTAAAAAGTTTGATTTTAAGACACCGGGTCGTGAGGATGATGATGTGGAAACCAAGCTTTATACGAAAGCAGATGTAAAAGCAAGAAAAGAGGCGCAGAACGATGGGGTGGCATCGGAAGATGCCATGAGTGAAGCAATCACAAAAGGTCTTGGCGGAAAGAAAAATATTTCGGATGTGGACTGCTGTGCAACAAGACTGCGCTGTACTGTTCATGATGCAGCGAGAGTCAGCGATGGTATTTTAAAGGCGACAGGGGCATCTGGCGTTGTGCATAAAGGAAATGGTGTACAGGTTATTTACGGACCGAATGTAACTGTGATAAAATCAAATTTAGAGGATTATCTGGAAAAAGCTCCGAATACGTATGCGGAAGCAGAAAATACACCAACCCAAAAAGAGGCGGAACCGACGCAGGAAACAAAAGAACAGAGGTTGTGGATACGATTACTGTCTGCAGCCCGATAAGCGGACTGGCAGCCGACCTTTCTACTGCGCCGGATGAAGCGTTTGCGGAAAAGATGATGGGAGACGGCGCTGTTGTGACACCGGAAGATCCTTATGTGCGTGCTCCGGAGGCGGAGAAGTCGCGTTTGTTTTTGACACAAAACATGCGATTGGATTTGTAACCGATTCCGGGGTCAGCCTTCTGATTCATGTCGGAATTGATACAGTAAAACTGAACGGAGAGGGATTTGAGGCACTGGTAGAAAGCGGTCAGACCGTGAAAAAAGGTGATCCGATGCTGAAGCTGGATCTGGAATATCTGAAAACACATGCGCCGTCGGTTACATCACCGGTTCTTTGCACAGAGCTGGAGGAGAACCAGAGAATCCGTCTTTTGACAGACGGACCGGTAAAAGCAGGAGATCCTTTATTTGCGATTGAGATCCTCGCGTAAGCTGTGCCTTAAAAACGGGTGAGAAGAATGTACAGGATAGCAAAAACACTGAACCACAATTCATTTATTGGTGTGGAAGAAGAAAATAACCGGGAATATCTGGTCATGGGGAAAGGAATTGCATTTGGGAAAAAAACGGGGCAGCGTGTACAGCCGGGAGACGATGCCCGCATTTATTCCCTGACAGAGATGACGGAGCGAGGAAATGCCAGAACCATTGTACAGGGCGTTTCTCCGCTCAGCCTGGAGCTGGCGAGTGCCGTGCTTGACGAGGCAGAAAAGGAATTTGGAAAAATTGACCGTTCCATCGTCTTTCCAATGGCAGATCATCTGGATTTTGCTGTCCGGCGGATTCAGAACGGTGAGCAGATCAGCAATCCGCTCACCGACGATATCCGTGTGATGTTTTACAAAGAGTATAAAGTTGCTTCCTGTATCAGGGAGCTTTTAAAAGAACGGCTTCAGATCGAAATTGATGAACATGAAATCGGCTATCTTGCACTTCATGTTCATTCGGCAATTGTGGAGGAAAATGTTTCACAGGCCATGGAAGTGGCAAGAGCAGTCCGGGAGAGCATTTCTTTGGTGGAGCATATCACCGGGCATACCATCGATGTGATGTCGTTGTCGTATAACCGTATGATGAACCATATCCGCTATATGGTTGCAAGAGCGGTCAGTGGGGAAAAACTGAAAGTAAATATGAATGACTACATGTCCGTAAAGTTTCCGAAAGCCTTTCAGGCGGCGAAACGAATCTGTGAGGAGATGGAAAAGAGGCTGAAACTTCCGATGGAGGAGATCGAAATTGGATATCTCGCTATGCACATAGAACGGATTATGGACAGAGAAGAAGGAGAATAAAAGCATGAAATCATTTGAATATACCATTAAAGATGAACTGGGAATCCACGCAAGACCGGCAGGAATGCTGGTAAAGGAGGCAAAAAATTTTGCATCGGAATGCACCATCACAAAAGATGGGAAAACGAAAAAACTGACTCAGCTGATGATGCTAATGTCACTTGGCGTAAAGCAGGGAGATACCGTAACCGTTGCAGCAAACGGAGAGGACGAAGATGCAGCGATTGAGACGCTGAAAGCGTTTTTTGAAGTAAATCTGTAAAAAATACGCTCGGAGGATAAAAAATGCAGTGTTTTCAGGGGAAATCCGTATATAAAGGAATTGTTATGGGACCGGTTGCGGTTCTGAAGAAAAATGATTACCAGGTTAAAAGAGCCCGGATTGAAGATCCGGAAGCAGAAGTGAAGCGTGTGGAAGAAGCCGTGGAGGTTTCGAAAAAACAGCTTGGCAGACTGTATGACAAGGCAGTCCGGGAAGTTGGAGAGGCAAGTGCGGCGATCTTTGAAGTCCATCAGATGATGCTGGAGGATGAGGACTATCTGGAATCAATGGAGAACATGATCCGGACAGAACTGGTAAATGCAGAATATGCAGCGGCAGCAACCGGCGATAATTTTGCAGAGATGTTTGCAGCTATGGATGATGAATATATGAAGGCACGTTCCGCAGATGTAAAAGATATTTCCGAACGTCTGGTCCGCAATTTAAGCGGAGAGGGAGATAACGACCTGAGCTCTATGGAACCATCTATTATAGTGGCAGACGATTTAAGTCCGAGTGAAACTGTACAGATGGACAAAGAAAAAATACTTGCGTTTGTGACTGTACATGGATCTACCAATTCTCATACTGCGATTCTTGCGCGAATGATGAACATTCCGGCGTTAATCGGTGTCCCGATGGATTTAAACGGTCTGAAAACAGGCATGACGGCCGTTGTAGACGGTTTTTCAGGTCAGGTTATCTTTGAACCTGAGGAGGACGTACAGAAAGAAACCGAAAAAAGAATGCAGGAAGAAGCAGAAAAACAGAAGCTTCTTGAGGAGCTGAAAGGAAAAGAAAATGTTACACCGGATGGCCGTAAGATCAACATCTATGCAAATATCGGCAGTGTTGGTGACCTTGGCTATGTGATGGAAAATGACGCCGGTGGAATCGGACTTTTCCGAAGTGAATTCCTCTATCTTGGAAGAAATGATTTCCCAACGGAGGAAGAACAGTTTCAGGCATATAAACAGGCCGTGCAGACCATGGCAGGCAAAAAAGTGATTATCCGTACGCTGGATATCGGGGCAGATAAGCAGGTAGAATACTTTAATCTTGGAAAAGAAGAAAATCCGGCGCTTGGGTACCGTGCAATCCGGATTTGCCTGAAACAGCCGGAAATTTTTTAAAGCGCAGCTTCGCGCATTGTTCCGCGCGGCCGTTTACGGAAACCTTTCTGTCATGTATCCGATGATCACATCAACAGAAGAGGTAGAAAAAATCTACGCAATTGTTGCAGAGGTAGAGGAAGAGCTGAAAGCACAGGAAGTGCAGTATAAAATTCCGGAGCAGGGCATTATGATCGAGACACCGGCAGCCGTGATGATCAGCGACCGTCTGGCGGAAATGGTGGATTTCTTCAGCATCGGAACGAATGACCTGACGCAGTATACCCTGGCGATTGACCGTCAGAATGAGCAGCTGGATGATTTCTACAATCCACACCATGAAGCCGTTCTTCGGATGATTCGCATGGTGGTGGAAAATGCACACAAATGCGGAAAATGGGCAGGAATCTGCGGGGAGCTCGGTGCAGATCTGACATTGACGGAGCAGTTTGTACGAATGGGAGTGGATGAGCTTTCTGTTGCTCCGTCCATGATTCTGAAGCTGCGGAAGATTGTCCGCGAGATGAAAGCAGAAGAGTAGAAGAAACGATACAGCAGATAAGAAAAGAAACTATAGAGTGGATTTTCGGTACAGCTAAAGAACAGCATGGATTTTGATATACGCAGTATGTAGGAACAGCATGGATGGAAGTCAACTACCCATGACCTTTAGGTCGTGGGTAGTTGACTGAAAACACCATTATTTCCTTGATTACCTTACCTATACGAGTGAGTATATGAAAAATTACACATTTTAAAAAATTTAATTTTCAGCAAGTTAAATAAAATTTTCGGAACTTTATTGTGAAACGCTATATATTGTAAAAAAATAACAGGCATGTTACAATAGTTTCAAGAAAATAACAAAAATTTAAAATAATAGAGGTGTTTCCCATAAACTAATTTAGAAATGATAAGTTGAAGCAAAGATTTAGGATAGATAATAAGGAGGCACTATTATGAAAATAAGACATGCCACAGCTTTATTACCATTGATTCTTTTGGTTGGTTGCGCATTAAATGGAGAAAATCAAATCAGAAAACTAGATTTGAAAGGACTTTGTACAAAAGAACAGATTTTTCAGTATGAAGATTTTAGTTGGGGAATGGATACAGAAGAAACTTTTAATCAAAGTTCTTTAAAATTTGATGAGAAAGATTTGGGACAGACCCAAGATAGCGCAAAAACATATACAAGTGAAGAGGAACTTTCTCTTGACAATGCAAAAGCGAACATGAATCTGGAATTTTCCAATGATCAATTAAATCAAGTGTCATTTACTTTCTATCTTGAGAAAGATGCGAAAGAATGGATTCAAAAAGAAGTCGATGAACTGAATTCTTTATATGGAGACGTAGAGACAACTGGATTAGATAACCAGACTTACCAGTGGAGTGGGGAACAGAATACCGTTCTACAAATGGTGGTTTTTTCAAAAAATGATGAAAAGGCTACTGTTATTTTGAGTGTAGCATCATTTGAATATTCCATTGGATCATAGTGTAAGTTTCCCTCCCTAGGAGCCTGTGAAAAAAAGCATAAATTTAATTTCTTAAAAGAGTTGTATACGAATGTAGAATGATGTATAGTATTTGCGAGAGGCACCTTCTTTCGTAAATGTTGCAATGTTTGTTTAGGCACTTTCATTATACAACACGAACGATTTAAGGTGTCTTTCTTTTTATACAAAATCACGAACTTGCTCACTTATAGTACAAAAGATAAACCGATCATCTTCGCATTCCACGGATATCCGACTCTGATCCACGAGCTGACCTATGAGCGTCACAACCACAACATGTCCGTTCACGGCTATCAGGAGGAGGGTACCATTACAACTCCATTCGATATGCGTGTACAGAACAAGATTGACCGTTTCAGGGTGCTCACCTGATCCAGAAGATGAACGACAAACTCATCGAGCACAAACAGTACATCGCTGAGTACGGTCAAGACCTCGAAGAGATCCGCAACTGGGAGTGGCATAAATAAGATCTGCTGATCTTCCATGACCTTGAAATCTTTCATAACAAAAATAAGGAGGCGTTTCTGCAATCCGAAAGGAGAGCGGGGACGCCTTCTTTTTTGCACTTTTTGTCAGAAATGCTCAAATTTATAATGTTTTATTTTAATAAAAAATAAAATTTATACAAATAATTGTAATGAAATAAGGAAAATTTTAAGAAAGTATGGTATAGTATGAGTACTAATGAAAATTTTTGCGCATTCCCGGGACGGAAGAAGGGAAGGAAAAAGAGAGTTGAAAAAATGGAAGAGAAAAGGGCTATGAGATGAAGAAAAGCAGATTTACAGACCGGACAAAATGGAAGATCATCATCGTTCTGATGGTTGGAATGGTCGTTGTGGCACTGTTTCTGCAGGCAGGGATTCTGATGTACGTCAACAGTAAAAATTTGGACAAGACGTCACAGATGCTGCTGGATCAGTCGATCAGCATTATTGAGAAAAATCAGAAGAATGAGATAGATCTGATCAGGTCGATGAAGGAAGATTATGTTATCCGTGCGCGGGCAGTGTCGTACATTCTGGAGTCGAGGCTGGAAGCGGAAAATGATACGGAGGAGCTGCAGAAAATCGCGTCGCTGATGTCGATTGACGAAATTTATCTGTTTGATGCGACGGGAAAAATTTACAGCGGAACAAAACAGGAGTACTATGGATACAGCTTTGACTCCGGCGAGCAGATGGAGTACTTTAAGCCGATGCTGGAGAATAAGGGTCTTACGATGTGCCAGGATATCACGCCGAACACCTCGGAGGGAAGGAGCATGATGTATGCGATCACCTGGAACAGCACAGGAGATAAGATGATTCAGGTCGGAATCGAACCAGTGCGGCTTCTGGCGGAGATCAAACAGAATGATGTATCGACCGTAGTGAGCAATATGCCGATGTATCAGGGCATGAATCTTTA
>ENA-OQCQ01000032-OQCQ01000032.1-human-gut-metagenome-genome-assembly--contig:-NODE-32-length-16313-cov-1.436303_pt1 | contig 16313 bp, 16 predicted proteins | sample MGYA00242761_ERZ504585 | MGnify/ENA primary metagenome ERZ504585 (study PRJEB26092, sample SAMD00036343) | human gut metagenome | host: Homo sapiens | study: EMG produced TPA metagenomics assembly of... | reverse complement strand
CTTGTTCCTTTGCAGTTCCCAATTGTCATATTTAATTTTTTGTTCCTTGCTGGTATTTTACGTCAATTAGACACATTATCTCTTGCTCCCCAGTTACTCAATAACGCCATTTGATTCATGTAGTCATCTACTGTACTAATTCTATTTGCTGCATCAAAAGTAGTCCAGTATTTCAAACTTCTTCCACTACCAACTTCAGCATTAGAATGAAATTGAACTAAATACAAATCTTCTTTAATAACGTTTTTTATCTCATATCCAGCATTAAAGTTAGCTAATTCACCATCAAATTGTTTAGAATAATCCCATACTTTACCTGATGAACTACCACTCTCAACAACCTTCCCAACATCTTCCGCTGCACTCTCGGCTCCCTTGGCTGCTCCCTCGAGCCCTTTTCCAGCTCCCTCGGTTACTCCATCAATCCCTTTTGGGGCTTTCGCCAGCTTGTTCGCCTCTGCTTCAATTCCATTCAGCCCCTTTGCAGTTACTCCACTTGCAACCATACCGGCAACCATTCCTGCTGTATCATTTCCTGTCACATCTGTGGTTATCTTCTGCGCACCGGCTCCGGCTCCCATTGAGATGCCTTCTTTGGCGACTATTGTTGCTGTGCTTTTGAATGTCAGATTTCCCGCTGTAGATGCCTGACCGATTGGTATCATTGCGGATGCCGCAAATGCAAAGGCATTTTCTGTCAAGTAGTATGCATCCTCGTTTTCCTTAAACAGGTCATCCTTTATGCCGTTTACTGCCGTGCTGTCAATGTCACCTGTGCTTCCATAATAAATATCCTGAGTGCCCTCTATGGCATCTGCAGCTCCGAATACTGCTGTTCCGCTCCCTACTGCTACTGCAACGTCAGCTACTATTGGTGTTGCGGCACCTCCTGTCAGCACTATGCATGCTACCCCCGTCGCAATTAGTACTGCTCCTCCAACTATCATCCAGATTCCCTGTGTCTTTCTCTTTTCGGCTTCATCCTTTATTTTCTGTTCTGTCTCATAGATTTCATCGTATGCTTCTTTATTCTTCTCATGCAGGTCTCCAAATATTTTAATGCCCGTGTTCAGGGCACCTGCATCTTTACCTGTGATAAAACTGCCTGTTTCATAGCTCTCAATCGCACACTGGCTAAGGCCTATTTTTGAAAGACATGACTGCAGATTTTCCAGAAGCAGCTCTACTGAATTTTCAAGCCGTACCACATTTTCCCTCTCGTAGCTGTTTACATTTGAGACAAGCTTTATAAGGTCGCTGTCCATCTGCTCATGGATATCAAATACTCCGTTAATGTCCGGCATGCCCACATCAGATATGTCCGATACTTCTGAAAGTACACTTCTTATTTCGCCCGTATACTCATCAGTATCCTCATAGTTTGATGCCAGTTTTTTCCTGAATTCCTGTATTGCTTCTTCATCCAGTTTGAAGTTCGTCGAGCTATCAATGGCACGGTATCCATCCTTGTATGCTGCCATATTGTCAAGCAGTGTCTGTGCAGTTACTTTAATGCCTGACAGGATTGTTATATGTGCTTCACCAAGATAACTCTTTACTGCGTCTCCGGTTTTTCCTGTAAATACTGCATTTTCCGTAAACATATTGATTTTTTCTATGCAGTTATCAATATTTTCAATTAGATTTTCAATTTTTCGCTTATATTCCCAGAACAGATCGCTGAGATCCGTATAATTTATCTGAAACCCTTCCATTTTCATCTCCTAGTTTTATGGTATCACAGCTGTATCTGATAGTCCAATACCATTTTTAATATAATCTCCCTGTTTTCTGTCATTTTCATTTATTGCATTTATTATCAGGTCTATTTTTGCCAGATCATTATTTAACGTATCTCTGTAATCTTTCACAAAGGCTTTCAGCTGCCTGTATTCTTCCTGAAATTTGTCCATTGCTTCAGATCTGCTTTTGATTTCTGTCTCTGCCGCTGTGAGACTTACGGAATCAGAAGCTGTTTTTATACCGGCAGTCATAAAAGATACCTGCATATTATCAAGGCTGATTTCCATCTTCGTATTTCTCCTCTCCCTTTTATTAATTGAAAAAATTCTGTATTTTCGTGCACAGATCATCCCATGCGTTAACAAGTCCTGAAAGCACACCATATTTTTCATTCACTTTTTCTTTTAGTGTATTTATTTCCCAGTTGATGGCATCCTCCGCTGCATCTATATTTGACACATATCCGTCATATGCTGTATATAAATTTCCACTCTCACATGAATCATAACATTCCTGTGCATTGCTGCCTGTCCACATGCACTGATAAAGGTCTGAATTTATCATATTCCTCTGGTTATGCTTGATATCATCAATAGCCTCCTTGGCATCATCCAGCTTCCTGTATGCCGCCTTCAGCCTCTCTATTTTCTCATCAAGCACATCTATCTCTGACTGGCACTGTTCCTGCTGTTTTTTATTGTCAGCTTTCTTTTTCTTCAGTTTATTGTATTCTTTTCTGTCATTCTTTTTTGCCATATCAGTTCACCATGCTTCTTTTGAGTTTTCTTACATCTGCGCGCTCTATTTCTGTTTTCTCCATGGCATTAAAGATGTTGTCACACATCATTATCTCATCATCATCTACATACCCTTCAAACACAACCCTGCTGATATCTGTATGCTGAAAATACATAAGCCTGTCACCATTCATTCCCTCAGGATATGGGCAGGCAGCATAATCAAAGAACTGTTTACAGCCATTTATATTTACCTGCAGTGCTCTTGCAACAATCACAAATTTTTTTATGCCACCGCTTACTACTACAACGCTCCCAAGTGGCAGAAAATCAAATTTTTCATTCATATCTTTTCACCTCATACTTTAATAAACTTTTCATACATACAAAAAGGCTGCAGCAACCGGTATTCACCGGTTGTTGCAGCCGAACTGTCATTACTACATGTAACTGTTTTAGACTCTGGCTTTGCGACCCTATGTTTCCATAAGTGTGCCCTTATGGTTAATAATTTTATTGAATTTGCACATTTTTGTCAATATATTTTTTCTGGATAAAATGTTAAATTGTCAGCTGCAGCACCATTTTTGCAAATTCTGTTTCATTTACTGCTGATGAGAGAAAATATTAAAAATCCGCTATACTCACTATCGTATAGCGGATTAATAAAACATTATTCAATTTTCATATTATTTTTTGCGTTAAGCTATTGTGCCATTTGCAATGTCGTTCTTTGCCAATAAATATGTAATAAGTGGCATAAGAATAGCTGAAATAATTGCTTTGACAATATTACCGGCACTAGCTGTGCTGCAATAGCATATGTAACCATACTTACAATGAATCCCAAAGCTGCAAGTGCAAAAATAAGCACCAAACCAATCTTTTTGTGTGCGAAAAGCAGAATACCGATAGAAACAGTTATAACAACCTGTAATATGACGCTAATGAAACACAACACGACATATATCGCACCTAATCCTAAACTTGCTGCTACGACTGAAGCACCCAGCGCAACGACGATCCCGCCAATTGTTGCCAGAATATTCAGCACAAAAATAATCCATAACCATACGGTTAAACCTGTTGAAAGCTTATTGTTTTCCATAATTATCCTCCTTTAGTAATCCCAATTTTTTTCAACATGTTCATTATAATGTACTGAGAAATTTATTTCAATAGTCAAAATGTCTTATTTTGAACTTTTACTTCCGGGCTAATCAAAAATATCATTGATTTAAATGACAGATGCATTTACAATATAGCTATTATGAAAAAATTATTTGTAAAATATGTCTCACAAAACATACTCGGCATGGTGGGTATGTCATTATATATACTTGCCGACACCTTTTTTATATCAAAGGCGGTCGGCTCAAACGGTATCACCGCGCTCAATCTGGTGCTGCCTGTATACAATTTGATTTTTGCCATAGGCGCAATGATCGGAGTCGGCTCCGCCATCAGATATGTCGTAGAGAAAAATAAGGGCGATACATCCAGCGAGAGCTACTTTTTTCATGCCCTGCTGTGGTGTATTATGATAAGCGTTATATTCATATTGATTGGTATTTTCGTCCCGGACAGGCTCGTAGGGCTGCTCGGCGGCGATGCAGCAATTATAAATACCGGTAAAAACTATACACGTATTTTCATGCTTTTTACACCGTTTTTCATGTGCAACTATGTGTGCAACGCTTTCGTAAGAATGATGGCGCACCATCCATTGCCATGTGCGCCACACTTTTCAGCAGCCTTTTTAATATTGTTTTTGATTACATACTCATGTTCCCGCTTGGACTTGGTATGGAGGGAGCAGCTTTAGCTACCGCTATTTCACCGATTATAGGCATCCTGATATGCTGTATTCATTTCTGCTCAGACAAATGCTCCGTAAAGCTTAAGCCGACGATTCCATCTGTCAAGAGACTCTTTTACTCCTGCCAGGTTGGTGTTTCTTCCTTTGTTGCTGAGATATCATCAGGTGTCATAACTATTGTCTTCAATATGATTATCCTGAGGCTTGCAGGAAATATCGGCGTGGCAGCATACGGTGTGGTTGCCAATACGTCACTGGTCGCTGTAGCTTTGTTCAACGGAATAGCACAGGGTTCACAGCCTCTTATCAGCGACTATTACGGCAGAGGACTAAGAAAAAATGTAGATTCGATACTCAGGATGGCTGTCGTTTCATCTCTCTTAATTGCTGCACTGCTCATTTTGTTCATATGCACCTTTGCACCTTTTGTGACATCTGTTTTCAACAGCGAGCACGATGCCAGGCTTGCTTCGTATGCCGAGAGCGGACTGCGTCTTTACTTTACAGGCTTTATTTTTGCCGGAATCAATATAGTAGGTTCTGCTATCCTAAGTGCCGTTGAGTCCGTAAAATATGCATTTGCGGCATCTATCATGCGTGGTTTTATCGCTATAAGCATTTTCGCATTCGCACTTTCAGCCGCCTTCGGCATGACAGGTGTGTGGCTTGCTTTTCCGGCGGCTGAATTTGTGACTATGTTTATTATTGTTAAGGGATTAAGAAAAACTAATTCTAATTATAATAGATAAATTTTTTTCAAAAGCATTCGTTATGTTGGAAATCAAACATACAAGTTGTTTTTATAACGCTATTATTCTATCAGAAACATAAAAAACTACTGATGGAGGAAAAAAATATGTTTTGTTTTCAATGTGAACAAACGGCCGGATGCACCGGCTGTACCGGAAATACAGGTGTCTGCGGAAAAAAGGCAGATACTGCACAGTTACAGGATGAATTGACAGGCGCACTGATTGGTCTGGCGAGAGCTGTCGATGACACATCAGCTGTTTCAAAAAAGACCTGGCAGACCATTATCGAGGGCTTATTTACCACAATTACAAATGTAAGCTTTGATAATGCAGCAATCGAAGATATGATACAAAAGGTCAGAGCAGAAAAAGCCTCTCTGGTTGGCAACTGTAATAAATGTCAGTCTCCTTGTGGACGAACTGACGAATATGATATGCAACAGCTATGGAATGCTGATGAAGATATCCGTTCCCTGAAGTCACTTATTCTCTTTGGTATTCGCGGAATGGCTGCATATGCCTATCATGCATATGTCCTGAATTTTGAAGATCCCGAGGTAAATCAGTTTTTCTGTGAAGCCTTGTTCAGGATTGGTTACGCAGAAAGTATGGATGAGCTGCTTCAAACAGTTCTCAAGGTAGGTGAAATCAATCTAAAGTGCATGGCACTTCTAGACAAGGCAAATACACAAACCTATGGAACACCGGAGCCAACAGATGTTACGCTTACGGTGGAAAAGGGACCTTTTATCGTAGTAACCGGACACGATTTAAAGGACCTGCAGCTTTTGCTTGAACAGACAAATGGAAAGGGAATCAATATCTACACTCATGGTGAAATGCTCCCTGCCCATGCATATCCACTCTTAAAGAAATTCCCTCACTTGAAAGGAAATTTCGGAACAGCATGGCAGAATCAGCAAAAAGAATTTGATCATATTCCTGCTCCTATTCTCTACACCACAAATTGTCTGATGCCTCCAAAAAGCAGCTACATCGACAGAGTGTTCACAACAGAAGTGGTTGCCTTCCCGGGTACTGTTCATATCGATGAACAGAAGGATTTCACTCCTGTTATTGAAAAAGCACTTGAGCTCGGTGGTTACAAGGAGGATCAGACCTTCACAGGCATAAATGGCGGCACACAGGTAACAACCGGTTTTGGTCATTCAGCAATCCTGTCCCATGCGGATACGGTAATAGAGGCCGTAAAATCAGGAGCTATCCGTCATTTCTTCCTGGTTGCCGGCTGTGATGGTGCCAAACCGGGCAGAAATTACTATACAGAATTTGTAAAACAGACGCCTCCTGACAGTATCGTCCTGACTCTGGCATGTGGAAAATTTCGTTTCAACGATCTAAATCTTGGAGAAATTGGTGGTCTTCCGCGACTGATGGATATGGGACAGTGTAATGACGCTTATGGCGCGATACAGGTTGCAATAGCACTTGCGGATGCATTTGGATGTTCAGTAAACGAGCTTCCGCTTTCCTTTGTACTCTCCTGGTATGAACAGAAAGCAGTCTGCATCCTCTTAACACTGTTACATCTTGGTATAAAAAATATCCGTCTCGGTCCTTCTCTACCGGCGTTCCTTTCTCCTAACATTCTGAACTTTCTAGTAGAAAACTATGGGATTGCACCTATTACCACACCGGAAGAAGACATCAAAGTGCTGTTGAAACAATAATATGTATCTTTTCCGATGTTCTAATACACTAATAGGGAACTCCAAAAAACACAGGATATAGCGCCTTTGCTATATCCTGTGTTTTAAATTAACTTTAAATAAATTTGTAATCATTAGGGTAATCTAAGCTAATTCTCCCCATACATCTCCGGCCGCCTGTCCCTGAACAGTCCCCAGCTCTTTCTCTCACTCTCCAGCTCATCCAGATCAAAACTGTGGAGTATGAAGCCCTCCGATACTCTGTCCATCTGCTCAACAACCTCTCCGGTCGCATCTGTGATAAACGAAGAACCATAAAATGTCAGTGCAGAGCTCTGGTTTCCGTTTTCCGCACACGGTACAACCTCCTCTGTGCCTATCCTGTTTGCCGCCACAACCGGCATCAGATTGCAGGCTGCATGTCCGGTCATGCACCTTCTCCAGTGTGGCATGCTGTCACATTCCAGTATCGGCTCGCTGCCTATGGCTGTAGGGTAAAAAAGTATCTCCGCGCCCTTTAAAGCCATGCCTCTTGCCGTTTCCGGGAACCACTGATCCCAGCCATATACCGACTCCAATGGTTGCATACCTTGTCTTAAAGCTTTAAAGCCTGTATTTCCCGGTGTGAAGTAAAACTTCTCCTGATAATAATGATCATCCGGGATATGTGTCTTTCGGTATATTCCAAGCACCTCTCCGTCGGCATCTATCACCGCCACTGAGTTGAAAAGCTGTCTGCCCTCTCCCGCCTCATAAAAGCTCACAGGAATCACCACTCCAAGCTCCTTTGCAAGTGCCTTCATGCTCTGCACCGCATCATTTTCAGAAAGCGGCTTTGCATAGTCATAATAATCGTACCGCCTCTCCTGACAGAAATACTGTCTCTCAAAAAGCTCCGAAGGAAGTATTATCTGCGCTCCGGCCTCTGCCGCAGCTCTTATAAGCTTTGCTGCTTTTTCAATATTTTCTTTTACGTCACGGCTGCAGCTCATCTGGATTGCAGCAATTGTAACCTCTCTCATACTATTCACCTTTCTCATCCTGTCATCTCACAATGGGCTTTACCAAGCCTCTGTGAGACCGAAAACGATTACAACCAATTAAATTACTGTGGTATCTGCTGTGTGATACAGTGTATATTTCCCCCGCCGACAATTATGTCGCGCGCATATATCGGATACACTTTTCTTCCCTCAAAAAGGCTTCCGATTGCTTTAAGCGCAGGCTCATCCATCACATCACCAAACTGTGGAATGAGCACACCGCCGTTTGTGATGTAAAAATTCACATAACTTGCCGCCAGGCGTTCTCCTGCCTCGCGCTCATCCTCACCCTCCTCAAAGGTGAATCCCGAAAGCTCATATTCTGTGATACACACCGGCTTCTTTGGAATGTAAACCTTGTGAACCTCAATTTTCCTGCCTCTTGCATCAGTTTCATTTTCCAATATTTCAAGGTCCGCTGAGGACATCTGCCACTGTGGTCATCCTTGTCATCAGTCCATGCCAGCACCACATGCCCCGGGCTTGTAAATGCACATACGTTGTCCACATGCTCGTTGGTTTCATCATTGTATATTCCATAAGGAATCCAGATGATTTTTTCGGCTCCAAGGTAATCCTTTAATTTCTGTTCTATTTCAGACTTCGATAATTCCGGATTTCTGCCCTTGCTTAGCAGACAGCTTTCAGTCACTATCACAGTTTTCTCTCCGTCTGTATGGATGGCTCCACCCTCAAGGACAAACGGATGCGCATCATATATGTCATATCCGGTTTCGTTGCAAAATAAAGCCGCTACTCTGTCATCCTTTGTCCAGTCTGCGTACAGTCCGTCCACCTTGCCGCCCCAGGCATTAAAGCACCAGTCGATTCCTCTGACAGCGCCATCCTCATTTTTCACGAAGGTCGGCCCCACATCTCTGGCCCAGGCATCATCTGACTCCATTTGTATATATTTCACCGGGAAATTTTCCTGATAATTTTTCTGCTTTCTGGCAGCTTCCACAACAGACCTTGCATTGTCTATCACATCTGCCTCAGCGAGCACATATGCCTGCTCAGACTCTGCTATCGCACATATCACCTCCGCAAAAGCCTCTCTTGCCCGCTTGGCACCGTAAATCCATGAGCCCGGGCGCTTCGGCCAGATGATGATGGTGCCCTTGTGGGGAGCATACTCCGCCGGCATATAGAAGCCGTCTGCCCTAGGACAGCCTGCATTTAAAATCTTCATATTTGAATCTCCTGATAACCTTACAATCCTTATTTTCATCCATTACGGCAATGTCCGGAAGCGGCATGCCGTTAAAGGTATTATTTTTGACCATCGAGTAGATTGCCATATCGCAAAAGCGCAGTCTGTCACCGGTTTTTATCTCCTTGTCAAATGAATAATCCCCTATCACATCACCTGCCAGACAGGTACATGAGGACAATCTGTAGGTATACTTCTTCTCACCCGGCTCGCCACTATCCATAAGCGGCGGACGGTACGGCATCTCAAGCACGTCCGGCATATGGCAGGCTGCGGATGTATCCAGAATGAGTATCTTTATACCATTGTTTTCAACTATATCAAGCACCGTTGTCTCCAGATAGCCTGCATCAAGCGCAACCGCCTCTCCCGGCTCCAGATAGATTTCAAGGTCGTATTTGTCGCGCATATGCGTAATGCATTTTTCAAGCCTCTCAATGTCATAGTCTGCCCTTGTGATGTGGTGTCCGCCTCCCATATTGAGCCACTTAAGCCCATACAGTAAATCTCCGAATTTCTCCTCTACCGCTGCAAGAGTCGTTTCGAGCGCATCCGAATCCTGTTCGCAGAGCGTGTGAAAATGAAAGCCCTCTATACGTGATAAATCAAGCCCGTTTTTAATAGCCTTATCGAGTGCCTCTCTTGTTATCCCAAGCCTTGAGCCCGGCGCACATGGGTCATATATCTCATGCCCCTCCTGTGTAGAGCACTCAGGGTTTATTCTGAGCCCGACACTTATTTTTTATCAGCCTTTTCTATTTTATCCCTGTGAAGCAGATATTGCGATACGGAATTAAATACAATATGGTCACATATTTCTACCAGCTCATCCATCTCCTGCGGCAAAAAAGCGGGACAGAATACATGGTTTTCCTTTCCCATTTCTTCATGTGCAAGGCGGGCCTCAAAAAGCCCGCTTGCAGTTGTCCCGCTTAGATATCTGCCGATAAGAGGATATTCATAAAATGCGCTGAATGCCTTCTGTGCCAGAAGAATCCTTGCACCTGTCCTTTGCATGACACCATTTAATATCAAAAGATTTTCAGTTAATTTTCCCTCGTCTATCACATAACAGGGAGTTCTTAATTCATTTATCTTCATACCGGCCTCCGGACTAATCCATATGTACTGACTCATCCTCAGTCTTGTAGCAGTCCACAGGAACCGGATTCTCCACTACCTGCCAAGGCAGTCCGAACTTATTAAGAGCCTCCATGTATGGATCCGGATCCATCTCCTCGAGATTGAACACTCCCGGCTTCTTCCAAAGTCCCTTTACCACCATCATGGCACCAATCATTGCCGGCACAGCTGTGTATAAGAAATCGCCTGCGACTCAACCTCCTTGTAGCACTCCTGATGGTCACATACATTGTAGATGTAGATTGATTTTTCCTTTCCGTCCTTGACACCTGTAAAAATACATCCGATATTTGTCTTTCCGACTGTGCGAGGTCCCAGGGATGCAGGATCAGGAAGCAGCTCCTTAAGCACCTGTATTGGCACTATTTCCTTTCCATCCACCATGATTGGGTCTGTTCTTAACATGCCGACATTCTCAAGACACTTCATGTGTGTGAGATAGCTCTGTCCAAAGGTCATGAAGAATCTGATTCTCTTTATTCCCGGAATGTTTTTGGCGAGCGACTCAATCTCCTCGTGGTGAAGCAGATACATATCCTTTTCTCCAACCTGGTCAAAATTGTACTGCGCTCTCCACTCCATAGGCTTTGTCTCTACCCAGTGGCCGTCTGTCCAGTATGAGCCGTTCGCAGAAACCTCACGCAGATTTATCTCAGGATTAAAGTTTGTCGCAAACGGGTATCCGTGGTCACCGCCATTGCAGTCGAGAATGTCTATAGTATGTATTTCATCAAAATAATGCTTCAGCGCATATGCAGAATAAACAGAGGTCACACCCGGGTCAAATCCGCTTCCAAGTATAGCTGTAAGCCCTGCCTCCTTGAATTTCTCCTGATATGCCCACTGCCATGAATAATCAAAATATGCCGTAAATCCAAGCTCCTTGCAGCGCTTTTCGTAGATTGCTCTCCACTTTGGATCCTCAGTATCCTCACACTCATAGTTGGCAGTATCGATGTAGTCAACACCACACGCAAGACATGCATCCATGATTGTAAGATCCTGATACGGAAGCGCAACATTTAAAACCGCATCCGGCTTGTATGCATTAATCAGCTCTTTTAATTCCTCCACATTGTCAGCATCAACCTTTGCCGTCTCAATCCTTGTACTTGTCTTTCCCTCAAGCTTTGCCTTCAAGTCATCACATTTTGACTTGGTTCTGCTTGCAATCATAATCTCGGTAAATACCTCGCTGTTCTGGCAGCATTTTCTGATTGCCACCTGCGCAACTCCACCACATCCGATAATAAGTAATCTGCTCATTTTTGTCCTCCTGATTCGCTTTGGTTATGATATAGTTTTTCTAATTTGTTTTACTTTGTTTCCTCTTCCTCGAGTAAATCCTCCACATATTTCGGAAGCATGAAGGCTCCCCTGTGTAAATGTGTTGTATAATACCAGGTTTTAGTCCCAGTGCATCCCATCTTTTTGCATCCAGATCATAAAGCGGATGATATTTCTTCGATGCAAACCCAAACAGCCAGTAGCCTGACGGACAGGTTGGAATATGTGCCTGATATACCCTGCTTATAGGAAATGATTTATACACCTTTCTGTGCATTTTCCGGCACTCAAGCTCGTCCTCATCATAAAAAGGGCTGCCGTGCTGGTAAACCATGATTCCATCATCCTTTAGTGCCTTATAACAGCTTCCGTAAAATTCTTTTGTGAAAAGTCCCTCCGTATGTCCGAGCGGGTCCGTGGAATCGTTGATTATCAGGTCATATTCATCATGCTTCCTGCGTAAGAAGCGCAGACCGTCATCATAAAACATGGAAATTCTCTCATCCTCTAGCCCACATGCTACCTCCGGGAAAAACCGCCTGCATACATCGACAAACATCTTGTCTGTCTCAACCACATCAATATGCTCAACTGACGGATATTTGATGAGCTCCTTCGCCACACCGCCGTCGCCTCCACCTATTATAAGTATCCTTTTTGCATTCGGATGAACCGCCATCGGCACATGTGTGACCATCTCATCATATATAAACTCATCTGTGTCCGAAAAAACAATCTCGCCATCCAGCGCAACCATTTTTCCAAATTCATATGATTTAAACACATCTATTTTCTGATAATCACTCTGCCCTGAAAAAAGCTGCTCCTGTATCCTTACATCCAGCTTGACATTAACAGTATGATATTGTGAAAACCACATTTGCATAGCTTTTCCTCCTGTTTACTGCTCCAATACCTTAAGATATTCAACCGCAGGATCCTCTGTCCCTGCATGGAACAGCCCTTTTCCTTTGCGTAGACAATGTATTGCGCAATTTCTTTTGTGATAAGCTCTCCCGGTGCAAGAATCGGGATTCCCGGTGGATAACACATGACAAACTCACCACTTACAGCGCCTACCGCATCCATAATGCGCACTGATTTCTTCTGCGAATAAAATGCCTCCTGCGGCGATACCGCCACCTTTGGGTTTATGTACTCTCCAGACAAAAGTCCGGTCTTGTCCTTGCTGTAAAGGCGCTTGATATCCTCAAGCGCACCTACGAGCCTCTCTATATCCTGTATTCTGTCACCGATTGATATATACGCAAGTATATTACAGATATCTCCAAACTCTATCTGGATATCATACTCATCACGCAGCAGATCATATACCTCTATTCCGGCAAGCCCTATATTGAGCGTATAGATGGACAGCTTTGTCACATCATAATCATATATGCTCGTGCCGTTTACAAGGTCACGCCCATACGCATAATATCCGCCTATGGAATTAATCTCCTGCCTTGCGTACTCCGACATCTGTGCCACCTTGGCAAAGGATTCCTCTCCCCTGAGTGCTAAATTTCTTCTTGATATATCAAGGCTTGACAATAGCAGATAAGATGCGCTCGTGGTCTGTGTGAGGTTGATAATCTGCCTCACATAATCAGCATTTACATTCCTTCCGGTGAGCAGAATCGAGCTCTGTGTCAGGCTTCCTCCCGATTTGTGCATCGATACCGCAGACATATCTGCCCCGGCTGCCATTCCTGATATCGGAAGCCCCTTTCCAAAATAAAGATGTGTACCATGTGCCTCATCCGTGAGCACCTTGATTCCCTTCGAATGAGCCAGCGCAACTATCGACTTAAGGTCAGAACAGATTCCGTAATATGTCGGATTGTTTACAAGCACAGCCTTTGCATCCGGATTTTCCTCGATAGCCCTCGCCACCTGGTCAATCTCCATTCCAAGCGAAATACCAAGCTTCGCATTCGTCTGCGGATTGACATAAACCGGTATCGCTCCACAGAGTACGAGTGCATTAAGAGCGCTTTTATGAACATTTCTCGGAAGTATAATCTTGTCTCCTGCCTTGCAGGTGGACAAAATCATGGCCTGCACCGCTGAGGTGGTGCCCCCTACCATAAGAAAAGCATTTGCCGCTCCAAAGGCATCCGCCGCAAGCTCCTCCGCCTCTCTGATTACCGAAACCGGATGGCACAAATTGTCAAGCGGCTTCATTGAATTGACATCAAGCCCTACACACTTTTCTCCGAGCAGATGCACCAGCTCAGGATTTCCCCTGCCTCTCTTGTGTCCCGGCACATCAAACGGCACCACTCTCTTCTTCTTAAACTCCTCAAGAGCCTCATAAATCGGCGCTCTTTCCTGTCTATTGATATTCATTTACTTCTCCTGTATTTAAAAAGGATGATGCGTGCAAGCATCATCCTTTAGATTCGTCTTAACAACAGTAAAATCGTAACATATACTATGAAGATATGCAAGAAATTACGTTTTATTTTTAATAATGATAGTTACGCCATTGCAGGCTCTTTCTTTACAATTTTCTCAATTTCAGATATGCTCTTTTCTGTTACATCTGCAATCTGCTCTAATGTATAGCCTTTTTTGAACATATTCAGTATGATTTCTGCTTTTGTATCATCTACAATTCCCTGACTCAGATTACACATAACGCTCACATCCTTTCTTAAAGCTTCCTCTAATGGAATATCGTACTCTTTTTCAATTATGTTTAGCTTTTCATTTTGTGAAAGTTTCTTTGATAACAAAGCTCCCAGCAGCCGGTGTAATTCATGCTTTTTGTCCTGTCCGGGTAACTCTTTCGCCAAACCAATCAAAACAATATTAAGCAGATCCTGCTTTCCTTCCCACCTACAATTACCAAGTACCTTTTTATTGGCAAGGTAATAATAATCTGTGCTATCCTCAGGCATATTCATACAAATCCAAATCGTATAAACCTGCTTAATGTCATCGTACTTTTTATTAACAAAATCTCTTTCCTTTTGTGATGAAACAAGACGGCATGCATAGAAGATAGCTCTGTTTAATATATGATATTCGGTCGGCATATCTTTTTGTGCTTCCACATTTACTATAATCTGCGATAATCCATCTTTCATTCGCACATAAAACACAATATCAAAATTAATTGTTCCTTCATTGATTTCTGTGTTTTCCGTATTCATTCCAACCACACGCTCGCCATTAATATTTGTAAGTCCTGGTTCTGTTGGAACTACACCAATCTTAGGTTCTCCCTCAATATATTTTACTACATCTCTGGGATTCATACCTCGAAATTCTTCTACCGTATCAACTAAAATATGTGCAAGAATACTTTTATGACCAAGCAGTCTCTTAGCTCTTTCATCATATTGTGCTTTATCATCTGCTGCATTCACAGCATTTGCTATCTCTGTATTCAAGTCGGCATCCCTCCTTTTGTATTGTGCATAACACTTCTAAGATTCCGCAAAAGGCTCTCTGCCTTAATATCATTATAAGTGAGGTACTTTACTAAATCAACTGATTTTTCATTACTTATATAAACACTTTTAGCCTTCCGACTATAAAGAGGAAGCCGGTACATGTGGAGTGCACCGGCTAAAAATATGAAAAAAGATTAATATGAGTATTTCTTTTGTTTACAGTGTCAGTATACAGGGCAATTGTGAAAATGCTGTGTTTACTTTCTTACCCTTTTATAAACAAAATGTTAATGCAACACAACAAAAAGAGCCCTTTCGAGCAATGTCATTAAGTTAAGATGACCAATCAAGATCTTAGCATCAGAAATGATGCTAGGGTCTTTTTATTTTGTAATAAATGCTTGACATATGATTCGAAATGTGCGGCCGCTTTCGCTATTAAATGATAATGAGGTAGCGAAAGCGGACCTTGTAATTAAGAACATCTTGATTGCAAGGAGGTAACGCATATGAGCAATTATATTAATCAAGTTTCAAATTCTCTAAAGAATCATATTTCGGAATTAGCTAACAATCCATGTTTATTTCTTCGAAACCCCAATGTCGATTTCTCTCGAAAACGGAAAATTGATTTCAAAACTTTTATAGGAATCATGATGAATTCGGGTGGAGCTACTATGAGTAAAGAACTACTTGATTTCTTTGATTTTAACAAAAATACTCCGTCTGTGTCAGCATTTACGCAACAACGTTCAAAAGTACTTCCAGAGGCTTTTGAATATTTGTTTAAATCTTTTACGGATGACAACCTTCCAACTACTAATAATTATCATGGTTATCGTTTAATTGCATGTGATGGAAGTAACTTGACCATTGCAACCAATCAAAAGGATGCGCGATTACTTTTGTATAACTATTGTGAATTAATAACAACACATGTAATAAAACAAATGAAAAACAATGATAAAACAAAACAGGTGAACTTTACAATCGCCATTTATATTTGTAGAGAATATCTCCGTAATAAACGCAATCTTAGTCCACCTGATGTGATTAACCTAATAGAAAAGCATGTATTACCAGTAAGACCTGGTCGAAAAGACCCTCGCAAAGTCAAACCCCAGGCATCTGTAAGCTTTCTATATAGAGTGGCTTAATCATAGATAATTATAAGTCTTTTTTGACAGATAAACAATCTGTCTTTTTGTTGTGCTGCAAAATAGACAAAAGAAAAAAACACATCATATTTATCAAACAATTGCAAATATGATGTGTTTTATAATTATGTCAAAATTCTTAACTTAATGACATTGCTCTTTCGAGCTCTTTTCGCTTTGTACAACATTAAATTGTAGATGATTACTGTAAGAGTGAAAGTACACCCTGATTTGACTGATTAGCCTGTGCAAGCATAGACTGTCCAGCCTGAGCAAGAATGTTGTTCTTGCTGTAGTTAACCATCTCTTCAGCCATATCTGTATCACGGATACGAGACTCAGCTG
>ENA-OQCQ01000031-OQCQ01000031.1-human-gut-metagenome-genome-assembly--contig:-NODE-31-length-16437-cov-1.400858_pt1 | contig 16437 bp, 16 predicted proteins | sample MGYA00242761_ERZ504585 | MGnify/ENA primary metagenome ERZ504585 (study PRJEB26092, sample SAMD00036343) | human gut metagenome | host: Homo sapiens | study: EMG produced TPA metagenomics assembly of... | reverse complement strand
TGGAGATACTGGATGTGGATTATTTCAAGGAGTACAATGATAATTACGGACATCAGGAGGGCGACAAATGTCTGATTGCAATTGCAGGCTGTATCAGCGAGGTTGCAGGAGCACATGGAGGCTTTTGTGCCAGATATGGCGGGGATGAGTTTGTAGTCATGTACGAGAATATCTCAAAGGAAGCTGCTAAAGAGTATGTGGAGGAGCTTCGATGCAAGGTTATGGAGCTGGCTCTGCCACATCGGTATTCAAAGATGCTGCCTATTGTCACAATCACACAGGGTATGTATTGTGATGTACCAAAGGAAGAAAACAGAGTGTGGGATTACTTACATGTGGCAGATGAGATACTATACAGCGTAAAGACAGACAGCCGTGGCGGCTGCAGGGTGGCTGACAGAGCAGAGTTTGTGCTTATGTCAGGCTATGGCAATATGATTCAGGCTCAGGCCTGATGCCATAAGGTCATGTCATAAGTAAAGCATTGATTATTGAGATGGATAAAGCATACATGGATGAAAACTATACATATATTGTAAGGTGTGCAGACGGCACACTTTACACCGGCTGGACAAATGACCTGAAAAAGCGCATAAAAGCGCATAATGCCGGAAAAGGCGCCAAATATACAAAGATACGCAGACCTGTGGAGCTGGTCTACTTCGAGCGGTTTGCCACGAAAGAGGAGGCAATGAGCAGGGAGTATCACATAAAACAGCTCAAGCGTTCACAGAAGCAGGCGCTGATAGATGAAATGGATAAAAAAGACAAAAGTATTTTTACACAAAAACGGAATAGTCGAAAAATAACTAAAAACGACCAAAACGGCAGTGTGAGAATACTTATTTTTTGCCTTGAATTTGTAAAAAATTACCAAAAAACGCACGCTGATTTTATTAATATATACAGAAAAGACAAAAGCCTCTTGCTAAATTACATGAAACTGTACTATAATAACTCTTGTGAAAACGTTACCGCAAACATTACCGAAAACATTCAAAGATGTTTGCAAAGACAATTTTAATATTAATCTTTTAGGAGGGTTTAAAATGAAAAAGAAATTAGTGACAGTATTACTCGCTTCTTCAATGGTAGCAACAATGCTTGCCGGATGTGGATCAGGAAGCGGAGACGGAACAGAGAAAGGCTCATCTGCAAAGGGCGGCGATGGCTCAGTTTACATGTTAAACTTCAAGCCGGAGACAGATCAGGCATGGCAGGATCTTGCAGAGAAGTACAAAGATGAGACTGGTGTACAGGTTACAGTAGTAACAGCAGCTGACGGACAGTACAAGACAACACTTAAGTCTGAGCTTGCTAAGAAGGAGGCTCCAACAATCTTCAATATCGGAAGCACAGCAGACTGCGCAGAGTATGACAAATACATATATGACTTAAAGGACAGCGAGATTTACAAGCACCTTACAGATAAGTCACTTGCACTTGAGTACAATGGCAAGGTTGCATCAGTAGCTAACTGCTATGAGTGCTACGGAATCATCTACAACAAGGCAATTCTTGAGAAATACTGCAGCAACTACTCAGGAGCAGTTATCAAGTCAGTAGATGATATCAAGGATCTTGATACATTAGAGAAGGTTGCAACTGATATCAACGAGCATGTAGATGACATCAACAAAGCTTGTGACTTACATCTTACAGAGGCATTTGCTTCAGCAGGACTTGACAGCGGATCTAACTGGAGATTCACAGGACATCTCGCAGGTCTCGCACTCTACTATGAGTTCAAGGATGCAGGATGTGATCTCACAGCAGGACAGAAGGAAGTTACAGGTAAGTACATGGACAACTTCAAGAGAGTTTGGGATATGTACACAAATACATCAGCAGCAGACAAGGCTACACTTGATTCAGGAAGCTTAAAATGCTGAGTCAGAGCTTGGTATGGAAGAGGCTGTATTCTACCAGAATGGTGACTGGGAGTACGCTAACTTCGCAGATGACAACGAGAACGGATACACAGTTAAGCAGTCTGACCTTTCAATGATGCCTATCTACTTCGGTGTAGATGACGAGAACGAGGGACTTGCAGTTGGTACAGAGAACCACTGGACAGTAAACGCTAAGGCAGATCAGAAGGATATTGATGCAACACTTGAATTCCTCAACTGGGTAATCACAAGTGATGACGGACGTGACGCAATCGTTAATAAAATGGGACTTTCAGCTCCATTCGATACATTCACAGGTGACTATGAGTCAAAGAACGCTTTTGCTAATGTAGCATCAGAGCTTGCAAAGAACGGCAAGACATCAGTAGCATGGTCATTCAACGCAACACCTTCAGTAGATGACTGGAGAGCTGATTTCCTCGCTCCACTCACAGAGTACACAGAGCGTAATGGTTCATGGGATGACGTTACAAAGGCATTCTCAGAGAAATGGGCTTATTACTGGGATCTTCAGAACGAGCAGTAAAATTCTCTAAAAGTTAGTAAAAAGTAGTAAAAGTGGGGTGAGTGGCAGTCACTCACCCCATATTTTTTAAGAAAGGTATATTTGTTATGGAAAAGTCGATTAGAAAAAAATTTTGGATCTTCGCTTTACCGACAATGGCAGCATTTACAATAGGATTTATTGTACCATTCGTATATGGTATCTTCCTTTCATTTTGTAAATTCTCCACAGTTACAGACTGGAAATGGGTGGGATTTAAAAATTACACAAGGATTTTTGTTGTAAACGGCACTGTGGATACAACCTTTATTCATTCAATCTGGTACACAGCACTATTTACAGTAGTTTCGGTACTGATTATCAATATCGTATCATTTGCAATAGCAATGGCGCTTACAAAAGGAATCAGAGGAACAAATCTTTTCCGTACAGTATTCTTCCTTCCAAACCTGATCGGTGGAATCGTACTTTCATATGTATGGCTGATGATTTTTTAACTCTATCCTGCAGAACTATTCAAAGACAATCGTAAGCTCAGAGTGGTCAGCATTCTGGGGACTTATCGCAGTAGTATGCTGGCAGCAGATTGGATATATGATGATTATCTACATCGCAGGTATTCAGAATATACCGGGTGAGCTTATTGAGGCAGCAAAGATTGATGGAGCCAACAGATGGCAGCTCTTAAAGAGCGTTATTCTTCCAATGCTTATGCCGACAATCACAATCTGTACATTCCTGACACTGACAAACGGCTTCAAGCTGTTCGACCAGAACTTAGCTCTTACAGGCGGTAATCCGGGAAAGATGTCAGAGCTGCTTGCCTTAAATATCTTCAACACCATGTATGGAACAACAGGATGGCAGGGCGTAGGTCAGGCAAAGGCTGTTATATTCTTTATACTTGTTGCAATTATCGCACTTGCACAGAATAAGATCACTACAAGCAAGGAGGTACAGGACTAATGGCAAAACAGAAAAAAGCGCAGGAAGTCAGTGCCGTAAGACGGGCCAAGCACGGCTGGATAATCACATTATTATTCACTGTTTTATCAGTACTTTGGATTTCACCAATCTTTATGGTGTTACTCAATTCATTTAAGAGAAAAGCCTACATATTCAAGCATCCGTTTGGAATCAGCACAGTATCTATCACTGAGGGCTTTGAAGCCTTTAAGGATGGTATGTCAAGGCTTTTCTGTGGCACATTAAACTACAAGAATGGTCTTAGAATGACACATTTCTGGGACTGCTTTGGAAATTCTCTTTTCATCACAGTCGGCTCAGTAATACTTATTGTACTCTGCTGCTCAATGTGTGCATGGTACATAGTTCGTGTAAAGACTAAGGGCACAAAGCTTATGTATACACTTTGCCTTTTCTCTATGATTGTACCATTCCAGATGGTTATGTTTACATTATCAAAATTTGCAAATATGCTTCATTTATCAAATCCACTCGGTATCATCATCGTTTACCTGGGCTTTGGAGCAGGACTTGCTGTGTTTATGTTTACAGGATTTGTAAAGAGTATCTCATTAGAGATCGAAGAGGCAGCTATGATTGATGGCTGTACACCATTACAGATGTATTTCAGGGTTGTATTTCCAATACTTCGTCCTACAGCGGTAACAGTAGCGATACTTGAGGCAATGTGGGTATGGAATGATTACCTTCTTCCATCACTGGTTTTAAACATCAACCAGTACAAAACCATACCAATTGCTATTCAGTACTTAAAGCAGAGCCACGGTATGATTGACTGGGGTGCAATGATGGCCATGCTCGTGCTTGCGATTCTGCCAATTGTTATCTTCTATATTGTATGTCAGAAGTACATTATAGAGGGTGTGCTCGCAGGAGCTGTAAAGGGTTAATATAGCTTACAAGAGGATATAGTTTATGTTATTTAAGCCCCACACTTGTTAAGAAAACATGTGGGGCTTAAGCTAAATTAGCAGGTTTTGTAGTTGTGGATATATGATATAATGGGTGAAATAAATTATATCACATGGATATAATGTAAAAGGACGTACGCTGTCCGGACGGGGAAAACAATGACAATTGTAGATATAGCAAAAGAATCGGGATACTCAGTAACAACTGTATCCCGAGTTTTAAATAACAGGCAGGATGTTTCTCCTGCAGCAAAAGAAACCATAATGAAAATAGTTGAGGCACACAACTTTGTGCCAAATACCAATGCAAAGAGGCTCAAGCAGACCATTTCCAGAAATATTTATCTGCTGGTAAAGGGTACCTCAAATATGCTGTTTGCAAACATAGTCGAGGAAATCCAGTCGATAATCGACAGAACAGACTACTCACTGAGCATCACTTATCTGGATGAGGACAGCAATCTAAGCAGTGTAACCGACCGTATATGCAGGGAACGAAAGCCGCTTGGCATCATCTTCCTCGGAGGCAGCAGGGAGGATTTCTCGGAGGATACATCTTCATTTAAGGTGCCGTGTGTTATAGTGACCACATCAGCAGAAAACTGGAGCATGGAGGAGCTGTCATCTGTTTCCATTGATGATGAGAAGGCCGGGGAAACAATCGTCGACTATCTTATCGACCATGGTCATACAAAGATAGCAGAGATTGGAGCCAATCTGGAGCTTTCACAGACAGCCATTCTGCGACACAATGGATATCTGAACAGCTTCAAAAAGCATGGCATCACACCTGATGAGCGTTACTATGAGAAGGCGCGATTCTCATATGACAGCGCATATCACGCCATGAAAAAGCTCCTTGAAAAGGATATTGAAATCACCGCAGTCTATGCGATTTCCGATGTTATGGCAATCGGTGCCATAAGAGCAATACTTGACAAAGGACTCAGGGTGCCGGATGATATATCTATCACAGGCTTTGATGGTTCGACACTCGCGGAGTACTACAATCCCAAGATTGTATCTATCAGACAGCCGCACAAGGATATGGCTGCACACAGTGTGGAGCTCCTTTTTAGCATGATTGATTTGCATAAAGGCTCATGTCATGAGATAATACCATTTGAGCTGACAGAGGGCGAGAGTGTTGCCCGGATAAATTAAAGACTATATAATGTTTGTTGTAATCTCACAATAAACGAGGAGGAATCGCGCATGGAAGTGAATAATAAGATGAAGCACACCATAAAGGTCGCATGGGCCAAAGGGTTTTCACAGTTTTTAGCACTAGCAGGAGCAATCCTGCTAGTGTTTGTGCTATTTAAATTTGATGCAATAATGGCACAGATAGTGAGAATAATAAACATACTCATGCCAATTATCATGGGGATTGTGCTGGCGTATCTCATAAATCCGATGGTAGAGTTTTATGACAGAAAGCTAAGCAATTCGCTTGGCAAAGCCATAGAAAGAAGTGTGGAAAGAGACCTTCTATGAGAGGGTTGTCAATACTTATAAGTCTGGCCATAATAATAGCCATTATTGTAGTGCTCATAATGATGGTGGTGCCACAGCTTGTAAGCAATATCACAAATGCGGTCAGTCTTTTACCGGATCAGATACAGGACCTTGTGAAAAAAATCACGGAGCTTGCCAAAAACAATGACAAGGCAAAGGAAATAATCACTGAGCTATACAATAACGGCATAAGCTACTTTACTGAATGGGTAAAGGACAATATGCTCGGACAGGTTACCTTTGTCATAAACGGTATTATGGGAATCTTTGGCACAGCGGTAAACTGCCTTGTTGCATTCATCGTTGCCATCTATGTCCTTCTTAGCAAGGATACCTTCAAACGCCAGATTAAAAAGCTTGTAAGCGCATTTCTGCCTGAGCGCCACATACAGGTGCTTTCAAGCATCTTAAAGGAGAGCGACAAGATATTCGGTGGCTTTATCAGTGGTAAAATCATCGACTCACTCATAATCGGAGCTATCTGTTTCGTGTGCTGCCTGATACTGCGCATGCCGTATGTAGCACTCATCAGCGTGATAGTCGGAGTGACCAATGTCATACCGTTCTTTGGACCGTACATTGGAGCCATACCAAGCACCATACTCATCATGCTCGACAGCCCGTCAAAGGGTGTGATATTTTTGCTGTTTATCATTATTTTACAGCAGGTGGATGGCAATATCATCGGACCAAAGATACTTGGTGAGTCCACAGGACTTTCGCCTTTCTGGGTGGTGTTTGCAATTTTCCTTGGTAACGGATTGTTTGGAGTAATGGGGCTGTTCATCGGAGTACCGACATGGGGTGTCGTGTACTACCTGATAAAGAGATATGTGAATTATCGTGTGAGGAAGAAAGAATAAACGTACTGTTAAAAATAAGTTATAAATTTTGAAAATAGTACTTGAATACTGGAAAATATGTGTATATAATGTGTGAACGAGGCTTTGAAAAAGAGCTTGTTCACACATTTTTTTTAAATGAATTTTCTGCAGTAGTGAACCTGCTGGGAAAAGTTATTATGAATTGAATTTTTGGGGAGGGTATTTACACATGAAGACAGATATGACCAAAGGCAATCCAATGAAAATTATATTGCTGTTCTCGCTTCCTGTTCTGATGGGAAATCTGTTTCAGCAGTTCTATAATATGGTGGACACGATTATCGTGGGGCAGTATCTGGGCTCAAAGGCGCTTGCGGCGGTTGGCTCGACAGGCTGTATTATGTTTCTGGTGCTTGGCTTTGCGAATGGAATAGCACAGGGCTTTGGAGTTATGGCAAGCCATGCGTTTGGTGCAAAAAAAGAGAAGCTATTGAAGCATTATGTGGCACTGGCTATAATTCTTACAGTTATTGTCTCAGTGGTGCTCACGATTCCGACAGTGCTTGCGTCGAGGCAGCTTCTTATCTGGCTCAATACACCTGATGATATACTTGTCATGGCTGATGCGTACATAAAGGTCATTTTTGCGGGAATTTTCTGCACCATGTCCTACAATGTGGCTTCCGGTCTTTTGCGAAGTATCGGAGACAGCAGACTCCGCTGTACTTTTTGATTTTTTCATCTGTATTGAATGTTGTGCTGGACATATTCTTTATCGTGGTGGTGAAGGCAGGCACAGCAGGAGCAGCTTATGCGACAGTTATCTCGCAGGGAATTGCTGCAGTTTTGTCATTTATCGTGATGTTTAAGAAGTATGATTTGCTGCGCACCAGCCGTGAGGATTATTACATGGACTGGAGCGGAATCTGGCACATGCTCTCAATCGGTCTGCAGATGGCACTCAACTATTCAATCACTGCTATCGGAACGATGATTTTCCAGGCTGCGGTCAATGTGTTCGGTTCGCAGGTGGTAGCTGCGTATACCGCCGCATCCAAGGTCAACAATATCGCGACACAGACCATGCCTACACTTGGAACAGCCGCTGCGACTTACTGCGGACAAAATCTCGGTGCAGGCAGGTATGACAGGATATTTAAGGGTATGAAGTCATGCTTTTTCATATGCATAGGCTGCGCTGTTTTAGCGGCAGCGATTAACTGTTTTGTCGGACCGCACATGATAGGCTGGTTTATCACATCGCCTACGGCAACTGACATTGACTATGCTACGAAATATCTGAAAATCGCGAGCGTATTCATGCTTCCGCTGGCATGGATTTTTGCATACAGAAACGGCCTGCAGGGGCTTAACAAGGGTCTTGTGCCTATGCTTAGCGGTGTGATGGAGCTTGTGTCGAGATGGATTGCAATACTTGCGCTGTCAAAGCCATTTGGTTACGGCGGTGTGTGCTTTGCAGATCCGGCAGCCTGGCTTACAACAGGAATACTGCTTATTGTGACCTACTATGTGTGGGAGATGCGCATGAGAAAGAAGGTACAGTAAAACCACAAATGAGGTTTTCAGCGGATAAAACCTCCTGGGGTGGTGTGAGCAGCAGGGAATATCAGGACGCAACAGGAGAAAATTAGGCTGGTACATGTCACATAAACGATGTACTAGCTGGTTGTCTCCCTGCGAATCAGCACAGGCGCTATCTTTTTGTGCGTTGGCGCCAAATCGGGCTCAGGCTTTCTTTGTTTGCGGTTATCCATTTGCTTGACGAGCAAATCCATGGCGGTTCTTGCGATTACATCTATCTGCTGGCCAATGGTGGTGATTGGAATTATGGCTTCGTTGGCAATTGGTGAATTGTCGAAGCCGACTATCTCATAGCTGTCCGGAAAGCAGCCGTATTTTTGTATGACAAGGTTCAAAAACATGTTGGCATATGTGTCGTTTGCCAGGAATACCCCTTTCTTTTTATCAGGATATTTCTCATCTATATTGTTAAAAATCACCTTCATCTGAGAAAATAAATCGTTGTACGAATCACCGGATACGTTCAGGCTGAGCTCATAGGGAATATTGTGCTCGGTACAGGTGTCCTCAAACGCACGGATTCTGTCGTAAGCCGGGACATACTTTGGCACATCTACATTGATATGGATGAGGATATCGCATTTGTCACGTATTAAAAGAGATGTGGCCTGAAGCGCACCCATATAGTTGTCGGAGGTGACACTGCTTATATGCATGGATTCTCGCTCGATTGCGACAATTGGAATGTGGTATGAAGCAAGCTTTTCAGATGAGAGAGTGTGACTTAGCACGATAAGACCCTCTATCTGATAAGCTAAAAAGTTCATCAATGTAGTTTTCTTCCTCAGCCGCCCCCTTGTCACTCATAAAGATGAGAAACTTATAGTGATAGTTAGCGTAAGTGGCTAAAAGCTGTGTGAGCATCTCAGAGTAGTAGTGCAGGTAAAGGTTTGGCACTATTATGCCGACAAACTCGCTCTTACCGTTTGCGAGAACCTTTGCGAGCTTATTCTTCTTATAGCCGAGCTCATCAAGCGCACAGGAAATCTTTTCCTGATTCTCCAGTGTCAGAGAGTCCGGATGATTGAAATATCTTGAAATCGTTGTTTTTGAAAAATGTGTATATTCCGCAATATCTGCAAATTGTAACCTGTTTTTTTCCCATGGGATGTCTCCTTATAAAAATTACTTATATTACAAATGTTTATAAACAGTATACAGCGCAATTTCCAAAATATCAACAAAAAAGTAACCGTTATTTTTTTGAGAAAAGTATTGACACAGCATAAATGATATTGTATTATCAAATTACAAAGTAACCGGTTACTTTACCGGTTACACAAGAGCGTAAATTAAGTAAAAAAAACAAGATGTGAAAGAGAGTGGAGGTCACAGCAAATGAAAGAAAAAAAGCAGTCATTGAAAAGCAAAGTGACATATGTGAAGAAAAACTGGATGTTGTACATATTTTTCCTTATGCCGGCACTTTTACTGACAATTATATTCAAGTATGTTCCGATGGGCGGACTGCTCATAGCATTCAAGGATTACAATGTCATAAAGGGTGTGCTGGGGAGTCCATGGGTCGGGCTTGAATATTTCAAGAGATTTTTATCATCACCTGATTTTATGAACTACCTTATGAATACGTTAAAGGTAAGTATTTACGGATTGTTATGGGGATTTCCGGTACCGATCATACTTGCACTGCTTCTGAATCGTATTCGCAAAGAGGGCATCAAGAAAAAGATACAGCTTCTGATTTACGCACCAAATTTTATCTCAGTTATTGTACTTTGTGGTATGGTTCGTATGTTTTTATCACCAATCGGACCTATGAACAAGCTGCTCGGTATCAGCACAAACTGGATGACAATGCCGGCTGCATTCAGGACAATCTACATAGCGAGCGGCATCTGGCAGGGAGCAGGCTGGGCTTCAATCATGTATACAGCGGCATTATCCAATGCGAGCAAGGAGCTTGAGGAGGCAGCGAGAATGGATGGCGCAAACATCTTCCAGCAGATGTGGTATGTTGAGCTTCCGGCTATTAAGAATATTATAGTGATACAGTTCATCCTGCAGGCAGGAAATATTATGAGTATCGGTTTCGAGAAAGCCTATGCGTTACAGACAGATATGAACTTACCGGCATCGGAAATTCTTTCTACATATGTATACAGAATCGGACTTTTGAATGGAGACTATGGTTATTCAACAGCGGTTGGTCTTTTCAACTCGGTAATCAACGTAATATTGCTGATTATAGTCAATGCGGTTGTAAAGAAGCTAAACGATGGTGAAGGAATCTAGGAGGAAAGTGCAATGGAAAAAGATATGACGATAAAAATCAAATATTCACGGACTGATAAAATTGTTCTTGGAATTGGATATACACTTCTTGGGTTGTTTGTGCTTGCAATAATTGTTCCGTTAGTATATGTAGTGCTGGCATCTTTCATGGATCCGACAGTACTTAACAATCAGGGACTGAGCTTCAACATAAAGGACTGGACTATTGATGCATACAGACGAGTTCTGGAAAATGACATGATATGGCGCGGATTTTTTAATTCGTTTTTTTACTCAATAGCGTTTGCGGCAATCTCAGTATTTGTCACAATCCTGGCAGCGTATCCGATGTCTAAAAAGGAATTTGTCGGAAGAAAATTTTTCAATGTGATTTTTATTATCACAATGTTTTTTGGAGGAGGAATGATTCCTACATTCATCCTTATAATCAGCTCCATATGGTAAACACCGTATGGGCAATCCTCATTCCGGGAGCTTTCAATGTGTGGAATATGATTTTGGCGAGAACCTATTATCAGTCAGTGCCAAATGAGCTTCGTGAGGCATCAGCCATCGACGGAGCAAATGAAATACAGCATTTCTTTAAGATTATGCTTCCGGTTTGTAAGCCGATTATTGCGGTGCTTATGCTTTGGTCATTTGTAGGAATGTGGAACAGCTACTTTGATGCAATGATTTACCTGAATGACGCAAATCTCCAGCCATTACAGCTTGTACTGCGTTCAATTCTCGTGCAGAATACACCTCAGCCGGGCATGATTGCAGATATCCAGAGTACAGCTGAGATGGCAAAGGTTGCAGAGCAGCTCAAGTATGCTACAATTGTTGTATCAAGTTTACCACTTTTGATTATGTATCCATTTTCCAGAAATATTTTTGATAAAGGAATCATGGTTGGATCTGTTAAGGGCTAACAGAAAGGATGAGTATGGATATGAAAAAAAGAAGCTTCAAAAAATTAATTACACTTTCGCTTACACTTGCAATGCTGACAGGTGTGGCAGGCTGTGGAAAGCAGCAGAGCTTAAATGCTGAGACAAATCCGGACACACCGGTATCAGATGTGCAGTTCCCTCTGAAGGAGAAGGCTGAGCTGTCATTTATCACAAGTGCACCGGCCACATCCACACAGGATCCTAATGAGAGGACCATCTTCAAGAGAATGGAGAAGCAGACCAACGTGCATATCGACTGGACATGCTTCGTTTCAGACCAGTTCTCTGACAAGAAGAATCTGGCATTGGCGCAGTTTGGTAATCTGCCGGATGGACTGTTTAATGCAGGTATGAGTGATTACGACCTGCTCAGATATGCAAAGCAGGGTATCATTATTCCGGTAGAGAATCTGATCGATAAATATATGCCTAATCTTCAGGCAGTTTTTGAAAAATATCCAGAGTACAGAACCATGTGTACTGCACCGGACGGACATATCTATTCATTTCCTTGGATAGAGCAGCTTGGTTCAGGAAAAGAAGCTATCCAGGCAATAGGCGATATTCCTTATATCAACAAGAAGTGGCTTGACTATCTGGGACTTGATGTACCGACTACCACAGACGAGCTCGAGCAGGTGCTTATTGCATTCAAAGATCATGCCGATGAACTGGAGCAGGAATTTGATATCGAGGGCGGGGTTATTCCTATGTCATTTATCATAAACAACGGTGACCAGGATCCAGCCATCCTCATGAACGGCTTTGGTGAGGGTTATGGTGATACAGGTGACCACTTTGCGGTAACAGATGAGGGAAAAGTCATCTATACTCCGACACAGGAGGGCTACAAGGAGGGTATCGAGTGGCTTCACAAGCTTGTCACAGAGGATTTGATTGACCCTGAGGCATTTACACAGGAGTGGTCAACCTACGTGGCAAAGGGTAAAAACCACAGATACGGGCTCTGCTTTACATGGGACATCGCAAACATTGACAATAACACAGATTACGTCATGCTTCCTGCTCTCACAGGACCTGACGGAGTAAGAAATATCACCAGACAGAACAACAGTGAGACTAGTGGTTTCGACAGAGGACGATGCGTATTGACATCAAGCTGCAGGGATACGGCTTTGGCAGCCGCGTGGATTGATCAGATGTATGCTCCAATCCAGTCTCCACAGAATAACTGGGGAACATACGGCGAGAAAGATTCGTTCAACATCTTTGAGATGAGCACAAACGATGAGGGTGGACAGATGTTAAAGCATATGGATCTGGGCGATCAGTCACCGGTTGAGGTGCGTGAGGCGCAGTCTGTAAACGGACCGCTTGCTGTTTTAAACGATTACTATGATGTTTATGTGACAGAGCCTGCAGATGCCAAGTGGCGTCTTGACAACATGCATGAGGCTTATCTGAGGACATGAACAGTAAGTATGTCTATCCAAACGTGTTCATGAGTATAGATGACACCAACAAGGTGTCACAGTACGACACAGACATCAAGAAATATGCTGAGCAGAAAAAGGCCGACTGGATATTAAACGGCGGCATTGATAAGGAATGGGATTCATACCTTAAGAAACTTAATAAATATGGTTTACAGGATTATCTGAAGATAAAGCAGAAATATTTTGACAGCTATCAGAAATCCCTTGAGAGTACATCAGAGGGCAAATAGGTTACTGTTCATAATTCTGTATTACCGGCAAAGCAAACAGAATTGGAGGATTTGAATGAGCGAATTATTGGAAAAAGCAAGAAGCTACGAGGCAAAAAAAATAGCTGCTACAGATAAAGAGAGTAAACCTTTGTTTCATATCAGTGCACCGGCAGGATGGATTAATGATCCGAATGGATTTTCTGTCTATAACGGAAAAATTCATCTGTTTTATCAGTACTATCCATATCTGCGTGAGTGGGGACCTATGCATTGGGGGCATAGTACGACAAGCGATATGATTAAGTGGGAGCAGCTTCCGTGTGTGATGGCACCTGACGAGGAATATGATAAAAAAGGATGTTTCTCAGGAAGTGCCATTGAGGCAGATGGTAAGCATGTGCTTGTATACACAGGTGTCACAAGGATTAAACTTCCTGACGGCAGTGAGCAGGAGAGACAGAACCAGTGCATCGCATTTGGAGACGGACTTAATTATGTGAAGCATGAGAATAATCCTGTTGTGACAGGCGATATGCTTCCTGAAAACTGCAGCAGAATCGATTTCCGCGACCCTAAAATATGGAAAGAGGATGACACATATTATCTTATAGTTGGAAGCAAGGACTTAAACAATGTGGGACAGGTAGTGCTCTGCTCTTCAAAAAACCTGACCGATTGGCAGTTTGAGACAATCCTTGCGGCAAACAGCACCGGCAAAATAGGTACCATGTGGGAGTGCCCGGACTTCTTTGGGCTGGAGGATAAGCATGTGCTCATCTGTTCACCGCAGAGTATGAAGGCAGACAAATATGAGTTTCATAACGGACACAACTCTGTATATTTTCTGGGTGATTATGATAAAGAAAATCATGTATTTATCAAGGAAGAGCCGCACACTCTTGACTATGGCATGGACTTTTATGCGCCACAGACTACACTGCTTCCGGACGGACGCCGTGTGATGATTGCCTGGATGAAGTCATGGGATGCATGTGTCGTTCCTGATTCACAGGATTGGCAGGGCATGATGACACTGCCTCGTGAGCTTGAAATAAAAGACGGCCGTATCTGGCAGAAGCCGGTTAAGGAAATAGAAAATTATCGTGCAAATAAGTGTCATTATACAGATAAAAAAATAGACTGCTACACGACCTTTGATGGCATAAAGGGCCGCACTCTCGACATGACAGTGGAGCTTTCAGGCGAGGAGTACCATGACTTCACTGTTGAAATGGCATGCGATGATGAGTATAGCACAGCGTTTACCTACAACAGAGTCGCAGGCGTGCTCGAGATTGATCGTACCTGCTGTGGCGTCACAAAGGATGTCGTCTGTGTCAGAAAAATTAAAATCGCAGATACAGACAGAAAGCTAAAGCTTCGTTTCATCATGGACAGACAGTCTATAGAGCTCTTTATCAATGACGGACAGCAGGTCGCAACCACAGCTATCTGTACACCTCTTCAGGCAGACGGAATCTGCTTTAATTGTGACGGAAGTGCTGTTGTGGATATTGAAAAATATGATATAATATGATATAATTTTATAATATGAAAGCATATCAGTAGAGCATACAAATAATAACCGGACAAATTATTGGTCCGGTTATTTGTAGAATAATATACATAATATTTTGACAGGAAAGAAAGAGGTACAATATGGATGTAGTTGCATTAGGTGAATTACTTATAGATTTTACAGAAAACGGTACAAGTGCGCAGGACAATAGCTTTTTGAGGCTAATCCGGGTGGAGCTCCATGTAACGTGCTTGCCATGCTTCAAAAGCTCGGTCACACTCAGACTGCTTTCATCGGAAAAGTGGGACAGGATGCGTTCGGAAGGCTGCTTGTTGATGCCGTAAAGGAGCAGGGCATCGACACAACAGGCGTGCGCTATGATGATAATGTCCATACCACTCTTGCATTTGTCCAGACCGCAGCAGACGGAGACAGAGATTTCTCATTTTACAGAAATCCGGGAGCAGATATGATGCTGACAGCGGATGAGGTGGATTTATCCCTTGTGAGAAACGCAAAAATTTTCCACTTCGGAAGTCTTTCAATGACAGATAAGATCTGTGAGAATGCGACAAAGCATGCAATAGCTGCCGCAAAAGAGGCAGGCGTACTGATTTCCTTTGACCCTAATCTGCGCAAACCGCTCTGGAAGAGCATGGACGATGCAAAAGAGAAGATAAGCTGGGGCCTGAGTCAGTGTGACATCTTAAAAATATCTGATGATGAGATTGAATTCATGACAGGCGAAAAGGACATAAAGACAGGTGTAAAGAAGCTCATAGATGAGTATCACATTCCGTTTATCTGTGCCACCATGGGCAAAAACGGAAGTATGGCATTTTTTGACGGACATATCGTGGAGGCAGCTCCGTTCCTGCGAGATGACACTGTCGAGACTACAGGTGCAGGAGATACTTTCTGTGCATGCCTGCTTCACGATGTGCTGGAGCATGGTATCAATGACCGGAAGGATGACGATGTGAAAAAGATGCTCACATTCGCAAATGCAGCAGCTTCGCTTATTACCACGAGAAAGGGCGCACTTCGCGTGATGCCTGAGAAGGGTGAGGTTGAGGCTGTGATTAAGTAGTTATAATTTAATACGATAAAAGAGATTATACTCTTCTTAATCTATGTTTAAAAACGTGATTAGAGAGTATATTCGTTTCTTGCAGTGCATAATTGTATTGGCTATAATATCATATATAAAACAATGATTTGAGACTATACAGGGAGTCAGATATGGTAAAAACGATTGGTATTGGGAAACAGGATTTTGCTTCTGTTATAGAAGATAATTGCTTTTTTGTGGACAAAACGAGCTTTATAAAGGAATGGTGGGATTCAAAGGATGATGTGACTCTCATCACGCGTCCGAGGCGTTTTGGAAAAACACTTAATATGAGCATGCTTAACTGCTTTTTTTCAAATCAGTATAAGGACAGGAGCGATTTGTTTGATTCATTGTCTATATGGGAGGATGAGGACTATCGAAAAATTCAGGGTACTTATCCTGTGATTTTTATGAGCTTTGCTTCGGTTAAGGCCGACAATCTGGGAGATGCAAAAATCCAGATAAAAGCACAGATAGAGGCTGTTTACAAAAGGCACAGATATCTGCTTGAGGGGGATACTCTGACAGCAGACGAAATAGCTGATTTTGAAGGAACAAATACCAGGATGGGTGATGCTGAGAGTGGATTAAAATTAAATATTTTGTGTGAGTATTTTCATCGTTACTGGGGAAAGAAGACGATAATTATCCTTGATGAGTATGATACTCCTATACAGGAGGCATATC
>ENA-OQCQ01000029-OQCQ01000029.1-human-gut-metagenome-genome-assembly--contig:-NODE-29-length-16624-cov-1.032188_pt1 | contig 16624 bp, 14 predicted proteins | sample MGYA00242761_ERZ504585 | MGnify/ENA primary metagenome ERZ504585 (study PRJEB26092, sample SAMD00036343) | human gut metagenome | host: Homo sapiens | study: EMG produced TPA metagenomics assembly of... | reverse complement strand
TGATATATCGGTTGATTTTGAATCATATTGTTTGACTGTTTTGCCGTCTGCATCCACAATTTTGTTCATCAGCTTGTAGTCATAAAGCTTTCCGGAAGCAACTGCTGTTACGTACCTTGAAAGAGAAATAGTCGTATAGTTGTTATTACTCTGTCCGATAGCTGCCATTACAGGATACTGTGTAGCAATGGACGGCGTCTTTTCTACTATCTCAACACCTGATTTCTGGTCAAGTCCGTATATAGATGCATATTTTTGTATGTATTTCATACCGTTTTCATCGTCATATGAACCGGTGTCCTTGCTTGCAAGCCTGAAGCCTGTTGTGTAGAAGAATACGTTACATGAATCCCTTAAAGCTTCAGATACATTGTCCATACCATGCGCACCCGGATAAATCCAGCATTTTGGCTGATTGCTGATTTCTGTAAATATTCCGGTACAATTAATCTTTGACGAAGTATCAATGACTCCCTCGGCAAGGCCGGCTGTGCTTGATACCATCTTGAAGGTAGATCCCGGTGCAGTCTGTTCCTGTGTGGCATAATTCCAAAGCGGGTTGGACTTGTCCTCTCTAAGCGACTGATAGTAATCGGCATCTACAGTATTTGCCAGCTTGTTGTTGTCATAGCCCGGATAGCTGACTAAAGCCTTTAGCTGTCCTGTTTTTGCATCAGTTATGACACAGGAGCCTGTACACGGGTCAAGAGCCAGCTGTGCAGGTGTTATCTCTATATTGTTTATTTTGTCCATAAGAAATGCATATGGACTGATGGAGCCGTTGGCGATATTATTTACAGTTGCATCGTCATAATCGAGTACACCCTGGTCAAAAAGAAGAAGGCACAGCTGCTGTCCTGTGACTGCCCCTGAATTTACCATGTATTTGTAAATGATTTTGGCAAAGTCTTTATTGTCAGTCATGGCATCCCTGATATATGAACACAGTGCTGTGTAAATTTCACTTGAATCAGCATATTTCTGATTTACATCAAGCTTTGTGATGTCTATCCACTGCTTTGAGATGCAGTATTTGAGATAATCACGCGGCGAGAGCGTGCCGGCCTTCCATGAGGTGTATGTGGAATCAGAGGTATCTATCTGTTTACTCAGAAGCAGTCCGTCATCATTTAGCACTGACATAACACATGTAAAATAATCAAGTGTCTGCTCCGACATGGAAGCAGTGCCTGCTGTACCACCTTCAAGCTCACTGTCTATAGTTGATAGTGCACCCTGCAGCTGGCCGCTGAAGGAATTGTATATAGCCTGCTCAGTTGCTGATGCATCTGATGCATTGAAATGTGTCAGGTCAACTACATTGTTGTTGATCAGTGCAAAGTAAACATCACCTATAGGTATTTCACCGGACTTTATTTTGGAGTAAACGATTCCTGCTATCTCCTGCTCCAATAGCTTGTATGTGGCCTCCTGCAGCTTGATGTCAATACTTAAGTAGACATCATTTCCGGAAACAGGATTCTCCTGACTTATTACCTCGTTTATCTTACCGACATTGTTTACATAGACCTGTTTTTCACCGTTTTTGCCTCGCAGATAGCTCTCATAGTACTGCTCTAAGCCTGACTTACCTACCATATCATTTTGTGTATATGAGTCATCATCCTTTGATAGCTCATTATACTCGTCGGTAGATATCTTGCCTGTGTATCCTATGAGCGATGAAATATATTCAGGATAGTTGTACTTGCGGATGGTATCCTCTTCAACTGATATGCCGGTAAGAGTATCTGAATGCTCATTGACATATGCTACTATCGAATCATTTACATCCTTTGCAATAGTAGTGGTTTTGTATTTAGTGAATCGGTTCTGTTTTATGGCATATCTCATCACTACAATATCATAAGTGGCCTGTGTATCATACTTGCTGCTTATATCAAAGCATTCATTCTGGTCAGAGCTTAGAAAATCTATGATATTCTGGGCGCTGGCATTTGCCTCGTCAAAGCCAAGTGCTTTATTGTATTCGAGCTTATCATATTTCTTTCCGAACACATCTGACAGAAATCTCTTTTTTGAGGTTTCAGATGTGAATGTAAAGCTGTATGTACCATCATCGTTTAAAACAACCGGAAAATCATTGTATATGGAGCCTCCGTTGTTTTTTATCACATTGATAATTTCATTAAGCTCTTTGTTTAAAAGACGATTGTGCTCCTTCGTAGATGAATAGCTGCCGTTGTCTGAGATGACTACAGAGTATGCAAGCTGATTGTAAGCAAGCAGCTCACCATTTACATCGTATATATTGCCTCTTGATGCCTCTATGGACAGCGGCTTTTTAATCAGCATTATGAAGTTTTTCTGATAATCTGCACCTTTAATAATCTGAAGGGTAAAGACTCTTTCGGCAAGCAGGGCAAACATGAAAATAATTACTGCTGCTAATACAAAAAAGTCTTGAGCTGAAAAAATTTTCTTCAGAAAAATCTTTTTTATATCATAAATCAAAATTTCTTTGCTCTCCTTTTCTCGTGTGCTTCCAGCTTCTGGTTTAACTTAAGAAATCACATGATACAAAGTATACTGATAACCATTGTGTATACAAATTCAGGTATGATAATTGACTTCAGATAGTACAAAAAGCTAAATCTGCCACGCAGTAAAAAACATGAAAAAGTATACTACCAGATTGTAAAACAAATCGCTGCCTCCTATCAGAAGCATAGGAAGCTTTATATCGTCAGGATAGAATCTTTTCTGGAATAATCCATTGATAAAACCGATATACATATATATTAAAGCATACAGTCCTATATAATTTCCGCAAAATATGTCAATAAGCAGCCGCAAAAGGAAGCCTACCCACAGTCCTTCCTTTTTGCCACGCATAAAGCCAAAGGATGATACGGCTATAATCAACAGGTTTGGTGAGATATTGGCAAAGGAAAGAGTCTTAAACAGCGTGGTCTGCAATAAAAAGCATAAAGTTATTATTATAAATAAAACAATTCTACGTCTCATGCTGCTCCTTACTTATTTTCAGTTGAATTTTCAGTCTGGCTGTCACCGGCTGTTTTTGTACTTTCGGTGTCGTCAGCTGTCTTAGTGTCACCGGTCTGCTTAAGCTGTGTTATGACCATGACATTTTCGATATGCTCAAAATCTACAACCGGTGTGATAGTGCCGGATTTTGTCAGATTGTTGGAATTATTTTCGATTTTTGTCACATAGCCAATCAGTATGCCCTGCTGGTAACGATCTGACACGTATGAGGTAACAACAGGATCGCCCTCTTTCACCTTGTTGTCGTCATCCTTTAACTCTGTAAAGGTAATTACCTTGTCCTCGTTCATGGTTTTTATATTGCCACTGACGGTGAGGTTGTCCTCCGTGGTGGAAACCATGCCACTGACCTTGCTGGCATCATCTATGATACAACGTACCTTGGCAAAATTATCGCCAGCATCGGTAACAATACCTACAAGTCCGCTTCCCGCAAGCACATTCATGCCTACGTCCACTCCATCCTTTTTTCCTTTGTCGATAGTAAAGGTAGAAAACCAATTTCCGCTGTCCTTTGCTATGACACTGGCAGCGACCTTGGGATATGATGGATATTTGGCATCCAAATCCAGGAGCTGTCTGTAATTGTCAAGCTCATACTGTTCAAGTTTATTGGTTGTGAGCTGTGTTGTAAGCTCTTCTACCTCGGCCTTGAGCTTTTTATTCTCAGCCTTGACATTTTTTAATGTGCGTATTTCTGTAACCTTATCTGAAATGTGGATTCCAAAGCTGTTTATACCCTTCTGCATTGGGATGAATACATATCCGGCAGCAGTCTTTAAAGGACCACCGGAGATATTTAAGGTAAGGCTTAACAGCATGGTAATAAAGCAGACTGCTGTCATAATCAACAGTGTGTATCTTGCAGGCAGCTTTTTATTGTGCTTTCTCTTTCGATTGCGAAAATTCTTACTCATGTTAACCTCGGTTATTATTTTTTGATGCTGAACGGAAGTCTCTTATATTTTGAATCAGAAACTATTTGTACGAGTCCGCGTACTGCACTCTCCTCAGGACATTCTGAGCAGATGACATTTATACCTGTAATCTGTTCAAAGAGCTGGTCAAGTCCTGCAAGCTGTGAGCCGCCTCCTGTGATATAAATGCCTGAATGGATGATATCCTTTGCAAGCTCAGGCGGAGTCTTCTCAAGAATCATTTTTATTGATGTGCATATAGACTCAAGGTTTGACTTCATAGCCTCGTAAACGACCTTTGAACCAATTTCCATCTCAATAGGCAGGCCGCTTACCACATCACGTCCCACTATGACCATACTGTCCTCTCTTCCCGGAAGTGCAGAGCCTATAGTCTCCTTCAACAGCTTTGCAGTCTTTTGTCCGATTACAAGATTGAACTCCTTTCGCACAAAGGAGATAATTGACTCGTCAAGTCTGTTGCCACCGAAATGAAGCAGGTCACTAAGCACCAGGCCACCGAGTGAAATAACGGATGTCTCTGTTGTGTCAGCGCCCATATCTACTATCATGACACCGGTTGGCTCGTTTACATCTATTCCAAGACCTACAGCATCAGCGATAGGCTTCTCACAGAGCATGACCTTTTTAGGCTTTGATTTGCTCTTATAGAAGAGCTCGTAGAATGCTCTTTTCTCTACATCTGTGATATCTGTTGGCACAGCGATGATGAACTCGGCATTTTTGATACGTGCCTTTGTCTTGTGCTCCAAAAAGTCAAAAATCATAGTCTGAAGCAGATTATAGTCAGCAATAACTCCCTCTACAACAGGAAATATGACGTTGATTGTCTCAGGCGCCTTTTCATACATGGCATATGCGCTGTCTCCATATGCATATATCTGATTTTTGTCTATTACGGCTATTGTATTTTTCTCAAGCATTGTCTTGCCCGTAGCCTTTGAGTATACCTTGAAATTGTTTGTTCCCAGATCAATTCCGTAAACGTTGTTGCTCATAATAATTCTACCTCGTCTTCTGTTTATATAAGTTTATTTTCATAGAAGCTATAATATTCGTTATCTCCGATTATGATATGGTCACAAAGCTCTATGGAAAAAATCCCTGAGCCCTCAATTAATCTGTCTGTGACAGCAATATCATTTCTGCTGGGAGTACAATCTCCGCTTGGATGATTGTGCAATAAAACAAGCTTTGATGCATTTTTGTCCAGGGCGGTCCTGATGATGGAGCCTATGTCCACTACAGATGAGCTTAGTGAACCCTTGGATATGAACTTGTCTCCTAAGAATCTGCTTTTCACATCAAAATAGGCACAAATGACGACTTCATTTGTAAGATGCCTCATCTGCTCCATATAGTAGTCAGCTATTGTCTGAGGATTATTCATTCTGATGCTTTGAACCTTTTTGGTCTTTTGCTATGCGAAGCGACAGCTCTGCTATCGCCTTAAGCTGTATAGCTTTTATCTGCCTATCCCGGGGATACTAAGAAGCTCCTCATAGGACATCTCATAGAGATTGAGCAGATTGCCATGCCTGCCGGAAAGTATGTCCTGCGCAATATCAATCACAGTCTTGTCCCTTGTGCCGGTCTTTATAATGATGGCAAGTAAATCAGCGTCTGACAGGCCTGACGCTCCAAGCGATAAAAATTTCTCATATGGTCGCTCTGAAGCCGGCAGATTTTTAATTGTTTTGTTATTATGCATTAATCCCTTTCGCTTCTCCCAGGCGATTGACAACGGATTTAAGCAAAGTTTTCAGTTAATTGTAGCACACCTAATCCAGCTTAACAAGATTTCTCTCATAAAGTTTTTGTAAAGACATCAAAATTCCAAGCTTTGCATGGTACCATGTGAGTCCTCCCTGGAAATAAACCGCATATGGCGGCTTCACAGGGCCATCGGCAGAAAGCTCAATGGATGAGCCCTGCACAAATGCGCCTGCTGCCATGATGACATCACTGTCATAGCCCGGCATAGCCCATGGCTCAGGGGTCACATAGCTGTCTACAGGTGCTGCTGCCTGAATGCCCTCGCAGAAGGCTATCATGCATCGCGGTTATTGAACTCTACAGCCTGTATGATATCGTGGCGGATTTCAGTACCGTCAGGAACCACCTTAAAACCTAGCTTTTCATAGATTTTTGCGGCAAAGATTGCTCCCTTTAATGCTCCGCTTACGACAGTCGGTGCAAGGAAAAAGCCCTGATAAAATGACTGAATGACTCCGAGTGAAGCTCCAACCTCCTTGCCAAGTCCCGGAGATGTGAGACGGTATGCGGCATTTTCAACACAGTCCTTTTTGCCGACAATATAGCCTCCGATTGGTGCAAGTCCGCCTCCCGGATTTTTGATCAGTGAGCCAACCATCATGTCCGCTCCAACCTGGATAGGCTCTGTATCCTCGACAAACTCACCGTAGCAGTTATCGACCATACAGATCACATCAGGCTTTATGCTCTTTACAAAGGCAATGAGCTCGCCTATTCTTTTGACCGAAAGTGTAGGTCTTGTAGCATAGCCCTTAGAGCGCTGGATGGTGACAAGCTTCGTTTTTTCATTGATGGCTTTCTTTATTCCGTCATAGTCAAACTCACCGTCAGGCAGTAGATCAACCTGCGCATATGTGATGCCGTACTCAGCAAGTGAGCCCTTTGAAGGGCGTATGCCTATTACCTCTTCAAGTGTATCGTAAGGCTTTCCGACAGGGCTTAAAAGCTCATCGCCCGGGCGCAGGTTTGACATGAGTGCAAGTGCAAGTGCATGTGTGCCACAGGTAATCTGAGGCCTTACAAGTGCATCTTCTGCGCCAAAACAGTCTGCGTACACTCTCTCAAGTGTATCCCTTCCGAGGTCATTGTAGCCGTAGCCGCTTGATGCCTGGAAGCACTCTGCACTCACCTTGTTTTTCTGCATGGCGGCTATGACCTTAAGCTGATTATACTCAGCATTTGTGTCTATTTTGTCAAAACGCTCCTTAAGCTCCTTTTCTACAGAGGTTCCGAAATCCAAAACCTCCTTTGATATTCCAAGTGTCTCATACTGCCTGTAAATGGCTTCATTGGTATCTAACAAATTATAATCCTCTTTTCTGCTAAAATTTCTTGTATTTTATTTAATATTTTATTATCATCATATGAATATTCATTTTTTTCTATTCATATGGTATCTTTTTCTCTTCTAAACCAGGTTAGCTGTCTCTTTGCAAAACGCCTTGACTCAAGCTTTACCTTGTCAACAGCCTCATCAAGTGAATATTCTCCATCAAGATATGCAAGGATTTCCTTGTAGCCTATGCCCTTCATGGATACCATATCGCTCGTACAGCCCATTGCCTTTAGCTTTTTCACCTCATCGACAAGTCCGTTTGAAACCATGATATCAACTCTCTTATCTATCCTCTCGTAGAGTCTTTGTCTTACATCATCCAGTACAAAATAGGCAAAGTTGTATGGAGACTGCTTGGCTCTTTCAGTCTCATTGTGCTTTGAAATCGGCTCATGGCAGGTGTGATAGTATTCAATTGCCCTTATGACGCGCTTTACGTTATTCTCATGGATGCTCTCGTAGGATGCAGGGTCGATATCCTTAAGCTTTTCATGCAGTGCATGGTTTCCGTGCTCATTAGCAAAGTCATAAAGGCTTTTTCTGTACGACTCATCCACATCCTGCTTTGTGAAATCAATGTCATACAAAAGTGCCTGGATATAAAAGCCGGTGCCGCCGACAACTATCGGTATCTTTCCTGCTTCGTATATCTCATTAAGTTGCTTTTTTGGCCATATCCTTGAAGATAAATACATTGAACTCGTCAGAGGCTCAAGCTCATCTATCAGATAGTGCTTTATGCCGTCCATCTCATCGACTGTAACCTTCGCAGAGCCTATATCCATGTATTTGTATACCTGCATGGAATCGCGGATATTATAGCACCATTTTATTTTTTTTTGCAAGCTCAATCGATAGAGCTGTCTTTCCTACTGCTGTCGGTCCTGTGAGGACGATCATCGGTTTTTGTGTCATATTGCACCTCAGTCCAAATGTGTATGTTGTCATACGATACGTTTGAATTTCTTTTCTATCTCATATTTGCTCATAGAGATGATGGTTGGTCTGCCGTGTGGGCAGTTGTAAGGATTGTCGAGTGACAAAAGCTCATCTATCAGCTCATTTATCTCAGGAAGAGTAAGCTTGTCATTGCCCTTGACTGCTGCCTTGCACGACATGGATGCGACCTTTTCCGTGATGATGTCAGGAGTCTGCCTGCATGTCGCATTTGAAAAATCATCGAGCATCTCTATAAACAGATCCTTCATATCTATGTTAAACAAATTATCCGGAATTGCACTGACCATGTATTCCTTGCCGCCAAAATGCTCCACCTCATAGCCAAACTGTTCTATCTGCGGCCTGTATTTCTCAAGCATCTCGCTTTCCCTTGCATCAAGAGTCATGACAATCGGAGGGCTTATGCGCTGTGATGTGAAATCCTTATTGGCAAGTTTTGCCATCGTTTTTTCATACAGCACCTTTTCATGAGCTGCATGCTGGTCTATGATGTACAGCTTGTCCTCAAACTCTATGAGCCAGTAGGTCTTAAAGAGCTGGCCTATGATGGAAAACTGCTTCTTGGCGCTTTCTGTAAGAAAAACCTTGTCGTAATCGCCGAGTGTCTGCTGGGTGCCGGTGACAACCTGTGCAGGTTCATACTCGGAGGAAGTCTCAGGCTTTGGTTCCACTGAATTGCCGGTATGTACAACAGGCGTCGATGCAGATGTTTTAGCTTTCTGTTGGTTTAAAGTATTTTCTGTGAGAGGCTCATTAACAGCAGGTCCTTTTACAGTGGAGCTTTTTACAGTAGCTGTCACGCTCTGTCCGTACACGCTCCTTGATTCCGCTGCCCTCACCTCATTGATACGCCTCTTCTCAAACGGCTCCGGTATTGGCTCCTTATACTCATGCACTATCTTTTTAGGCGCCGGCGTACTGTCTACAGGCACATCGGGAATCATCTCCTTGTGGGATAGAATTGCATATATTGTGTCACACAATTCGACATATATCTCGTTGTTGTTGTCGAACCTAAGCTCCATCTTGGTCGGATGCACGTTGACATCCAGCTCGCTGAAAAATGTAAAGTAAAGCACTGTAAACGGATACTGATGCTGCATTAGAAAGTTCTTGTAGGCCTCCTCTATTGCACGTGACAATATATTGCTCTTTACATATCTGCCGTTTATGAAATAATTCTCATAATTTCTGTTGCCCCTCGTGATGACAGGCTTTCCTATAAAGCCTTCCACCTTAAAGTATTCACATTCATGCTTCACCTCAAGCAGTGATGACGATATCTCGCGTCCGAATATATGGTATATGATATCCTTTCTGTTGCCGTTTCCGGAGGTGTGAAGCTTTGTCTGGTTATTGTTTATGAACTTAAACGATATATCAGGATGTGAAAGCGCAAGCTTTTCAACCATATCGCTTATGTAGCTGCCCTCTGTCTGTGCTGTCTTTAAAAACTTACGTCTTGCCGGAACATTATAAAACAGATCCTTTACTATGAAGGTAGTACCGTCAGGAGCACCGATTTCCTCGTTGGAAAGCTCCTTCGAGCCCTCAATCACATATCTGGTGCCGGTGAGCTCATCGTATGTCTTTGTGATAAGCTCAACGCGGGCAACTGCCGAGATGCTTGACAGTGCCTCCCCTCTGAAGCCGAGTGACTTTACAGTAAGTAAATCCTCTGCCGAGCGGATTTTACTCGTGCTGTGACGGTAAAATGCAACCGCAACCTGGTCCCTTTCAATTCCGCAGCCGTTGTCGGTGATACGGATGAATGAGATTCCGCCCTCCTTTATCTCGACAGTGATGGCTGTGGAGCCTGCATCTATGGCATTTTCCACCAGCTCTTTAACCACGGAGCACGGACGCTCAACAACCTCACCTGCAGCTATTTTATCTATTGTTTCCTGATTTAATATGGCAATATTTGGCATTTTAATCCTTTCTACCAGCGGTTTTTAACCTTGTTCTGAAGCTGATACAGCTTGTTTAACGCATCAAGTGGTGTCATGTTGCCTATGTCTATGCTTCGAAGCTCGTCAATTATATCATCATCCTTCACTGTGTCGAAAGGCGAAATCTGTGTCATATCAACCTCGTCAAGATGCTCCTTTTTATGCTTGTGGCCATTGTCAACGGATATGCTTTTTACAGTATCTGTGATATCATTTGCAAGAAGCTGCTCTGCGATTTCCTTGGCACGCTCTATGACTGAATCCGGCAGACCTGCAAGCTTTGCAACCTGTATACCATAGCTTCTGTCAGCTCCGCCCTTTACGATTTTTCTTAAGAAAACTATATCATCGCCCTTTTCCTTTACAGCGATGCAATAGTTATTTACACTGTCAAGCTTGCCCTCAAGCTCGGTGAGCTCGTGATAATGCGTTGCAAAAAGCGTCTTTGCTCCGAGGAGCTTTGGATTACTTATATGCTCTACAACTGCCCAGGCGATGCTTAGTCCGTCAAACGTACTCGTGCCTCGTCCAATCTCATCGAGAATGAGCAGGGATTTTGCGGTTGCATTTCTTAGTATATTTGCCACCTCGTTCATCTCAACCATAAATGTACTTTGTCCGCTTGCAAGGTCGTCAGATGCACCGACTCGCGTGAAGATACGGTCTACAATGCCGATATTTGCAGTTTGTGCAGGTACAAAGCTTCCAATTTGTGCCATGAGAACGATAAGTGCTGTCTGTCTCATGTAGGTGGATTTACCGGCCATGTTTGGCCCTGTGATAATTGAGATTCTGTTTTTGTGCTGATCCAGATATGTATCGTTTTCTATAAACATGTCATTTGTAATCATTTTTTCAACTACAGGATGACGTCCGTTTTTTATGTCTATTATTCCGCTTTCATTTATCTTTGGCTTGCAGTAATTATTCTGGCTGGCAACAAGCGCAAGCGAAGCAAAAACATCAATCTGTGCTATAGCTCTGGCTGTTTTCTGAATCCTTGAAACATTGCAGGAAATCTGTTTTCTTACATCACGAAACAGCTCATACTCGAGTGATGTGAGCCTGTCTTCAGCTCCAAGAATGGTATCCTCAAGCTCCTTAAGCTCCGGCGTTATGTAGCGCTCTGCATTGGTGAGTGTCTGTTTTCTCACATAATAATCAGGAACCATATCCTTGAAGGAGTTTGTGACCTCAAGGTAATATCCAAATACCTTGTTATACTTGATTCTTAAGTTTTTGATGCCGGTTTTTTCACGTTCACCGGCTTCAAGCTCTGCAAGCCATGTCTTTCCCTTGGTTTTTGCGTCTCGAAGACGGTCAACCTCCTCGTTGTAGCCAGCTTTTATGATATCTCCGTCACGCTGTGAGATAGGCGGCTCATCCTCAATGGATGAAAGTAAAAGCTCATATATATCCTTAAGCTCGTCGAACTCTTCATTAATCTCATCGGTAAGCTCACACGGTATGTCTGAAAGCTGCTGCTTTATTGGTGGAAGCATTTTTAAAGAATCCCTGAAGGCAATAAGGTCACGCGGATTGGCTGACTGGTAGGTGATTCTTGTGATGAGACGCTCAAGGTCATAAATAGGATTAAGGTATTCCCTGATCTCGTCTCTTGTGATTTCGTTTGCATTAAGTGCTTCGATAAGCTTCTGGCGCTTTATTATCTCTGCCTTTTCGATAAGAGGCTGCTCGACATAGGTGCGAAGCAGTCTTGCTCCCATAGCCGTGCGTGTCTTATCGAGTACCCAAAGCAGTGAGCCTCTCTTTTGCTTTTCACGAAGGGTATCTACAAGCTCCAAATTACGTCTTGATGAGCTGTCTATTATCATATATTTGCCTATTGAGTACGGATGAAGCTCAAGTATATTGTCGAGCGAGTTCATCTGCGTCTCATAAAGGTACTTTAACAGGCGCCGGCAGCTATGACTCCACTCTCATAATCCTCAAGCCCCAGAGCATTTATTGTCTGTACGTGGAAATGTGAAAGCAGTGTCTCATTTGCAAGACCATCAGAAAAATACCATGAGTCGAGTGCTGAAACAGTAATTGACAGTCTGTTTTTCATATCGTCAACATCTATTCCGCTCATATAGAAGGCTTCATTACATATGATTTCCGATGGGTTAAATCTGCTCACCTCATCTAACAGCTTTCTTTCTGTATCCACCTCTGTCGTAAAAAAATCACCTGTTGTGACATCACAGGTCGCTATGCCGTATTTGTCCTCAGTGTATACAATCGACATTATGTAATTGTTTTTTGCCTCATCTAAAGAAGCCATATCAGTGTTTGTGCCAGGTGTCACAACACGGATTACCTCTCGCTTTACGATTCCCTTTGCCTGCTTTGGATCCTCCATCTGCTCACAGATAGCTACCTTGTGACCGTTTGATACGAGTCTGTTGATATATGAGTCTGCCGCGTGAAACGGTACTCCACACATAGGAGCTCTTTCTTCAAGTCCGCAGTTTTTGCCGGTGAGCGTAAGCTCAAGCTCCTTTGAAACCATTATCGCATCGTCAAAAAACATCTCATAGAAGTCTCCTAGCGATAAAATAAAATAACAATCCTTATATTGTTCTTTTGTCTGCAGATAATGCTGCATCATTGGTGATACTTCTGCCACGAATATTTCCTCTCTTTATGTGTATAAATATTATTCATGTGTATAAATATTATTTAAAATCCGGCCTATATTTTTTAATAATTGCTTCTGCGACCTTTATGCCGTCGATTGCCGCAGATGTAATGCCTCCTGCATAGCCTGCGCCTTCACCACAAGGGTATACACCCGAGATGTTACTCTCAAGAGACTCATCTCTTTTTATGCGAAGCGGAGAAGATGTACGTGTCTCCATACCGGACAAAATTGCATCTTTTCTGTCAAAACCATGTATCAGATGACCAAAATGTTCCATTCCAAGCTTAAACGACTGTTCCATGTCAGCGTTCATCAGTCCATTCAGCTTTGCAAAGACGGTGTTTCCCTTTGTACAGGAGCCAAAATCGCCGTATGCTGTTGTTAATCTGTTATCACAGAAATCTCCGAAAAGCTGCTGTGGTATTAAACCATTGCCTCGCTTATAATTTTCTGTTTCAAGCTTTTCCTGATATTTCACTCCGGCGAGGGCATCATCTGCTCCGAAATCCTTCGGCGAAACAGATACTATGATGGCACTGTTCGCATTTTTGCTGTTTCTGTCGTGATAGCTCATGCCGTTAACCACTGTGTGATTTTCGGTTGACGATGAATTGACCACATATCCTCCCGGACACATGCAGAATGAATAGACTCCTCTGCCATTCGGAAAATTGGATGTGACCTTGTAAGGACTTGGAGGAAGTATGATTTTCTTCTGAATACCATACTGTGATTCATCTATCATGCGCTGCGGATGCTCCACACGAAAGCCGACTGCAAAGCTCTTGCATTCCATATCAAAGCCTTTGTTGTAAAGCATATCAAATGTATCTCTGGCGCTGTGTCCGAGTGCCAGAACGCATACATCTGTCTTAATCTCACTATTACTGTCAGAATCCGTGTAAACGCTTAATAGCTTTTGAGAAACTATGTCAAGATTGCTCACACAGGTGTCAAATATAAATGTTGTTCCTTTGTCAACCAAAAATTCACGCATGTTGACAATTACCTCTGAGAGCACATCAGTACCAATATGTGGCTTGTTGTCATAAAGTATGGACGGATCTGCTCCAAAGCGCACAAAGGTCTCAAGCACAAGACGATTCCTGCCCGAAGGATCCTTTACGGATGTGTTCAGCTTGCCGTCTGAAAAGGTTCCGGCACCGCCCTCACCAAACTGTACATTGCTTTTGGGATTAAGTATGCCGCTCTCCCAGAATTTTTGTACATCGCAGGTTCTTTTTTCTACCCGGCTTCCCCGCTCGATAACTATCGGGCGAAAACCTGCCTCTGCCAATATATATGCACAAAACAGCCCTGCAGGTCCTGCCCCTGCAATAACAGGTCGCCTGTCAAGCGGTATATGGCCGCATGCAGGTATCCGATATTCTTTTTCTTTATATATGAGCACGGATGAACTGGCTGCTCTTTTGACAATTGCCGCTTCACTGTTCTTTGCATCCTCTAGCTCTACAGCAACTGAATATGTATAGAACAGCTCAGGCTTTTTACGCGCGTCAAGTGATTTCTTTAAAATGCGGTATGTAAAGCCTGTCTTGGCATTGAGCTTAAGTATTTTTATTATTTTCTTTTTTTAATGCCTCATCACTGTGCGTGACGGGGAGCTTTATCTGGTTAATTTTAATCATTTACTGCATTTCTCCTGCTATATATCCACTTGTCCATGCCCACTGCAGATTGTAGCCACCGCATATGCCGTCCACATCAAGCAGCTCGCCGCAAAAGTAAAGCCCCGGATGGATTTTGGACTCCAATGTACGTACATCTATTTCCTTTGTACATATGCCGCCTGCACACACCTGTGCAAATTCGGCTCCTCTTGGCTTTTTTACCGAAACGGCTGTATGCTTTATTGAGCGGGTGAGACTTTTACAATCATCATCTGTCAACAGCCTTCCCTTTTTGTCAGGAGATACACCTGATTTGTGTATCAGCTCAAGAAGAAGCTATTGTTTAAAAGTCCGTTAAGCATCTCATTTAACGAGCGGTTGTCTGTCGTTGTAATGATTCTGTCCTTTATGTATCCATTAAGCTTATCATCACTAAAGCCGGCAAAAAGTCAATTATCACCTCGACCATTTGACCTTTATCGAGGGCTCTTGACATAAGACTTGAAATCTGAAAACAGGGATGCCTGAGATGCCATAGTCAGCTAACTGCAGCTCCCCTGTATTTTGCTCTGTCATTTGACCGTCTATCACGGAAGCGACAGTGGCATCGCACCTGACACCTGTGATTTTTTTGAAATTAAGACCATCACAGCTAAAGCCGCAAAGCGCGGGTAATGGCTTTTGGATATGGTGTCCGAGAGCTTCTATCTGTCGAAACAGGCTTCCGTCACTTCCAAGCTTTGGGGGAGCCGTAAGGCCACACGCTATAATAAGCCTTTTGGACTTAAATGAGCTCTGGTCTGTTTGGATGCAGTAACCAGGCCGGTCATCCGCAGGCTTAATATCAGTAATATTAATGCCTGTTTTCACATCCACATGAAGCCTCATAAGCTCCATTCGAAAGGCTGCCACAACAGATGCAGCCTGCCTTGAATTTGGATAAATGTAGCCTGCATTGTCATATGCAGGTATTCCAAGTTCTTTAAAAAAACGTATTGTGTCTGAATAATTAAATTGCGACAACCCGTTTTTAATCAGTGCTTTACTGCCGTGGAATTTGTTTACGGACATATCAGTGTTTGTGAAATTACATCTGCCGTTTCCTGTTGCAAGTATTTTCTTTCCTATATCATCCTTGTGCTCTAAAAGTGCCACACGTGCTCCCTTTGATGCAGCAGCTGCTGCCGCCATCAGCCCGGATGCACCGGCACCTATTATAATTACATCGTACATATTCTTTCCCCTAACTGATTTATTTTAACATTAACTTGAATAGCTTTCAAGAAAATCGTACAAATCAGTTTCGTTAAAAAAGTAGAGTCCGTTTGTAACCTTATTTTTTGCTTCATCAGGCAGTTCTTCAAAATACACGCCTGTGTCAAAGTATTTTTCACTTGCAGTGCCGTTGTATACAGACAGCATTCCGGAGTCATTTTTGATGCAGTATTTTGCATTCTTAGCCTCATTTGATGTCAGAAGGCTTTCTTTTTCATTTTTTTCTTCTTTATCATTTTCATTGCTTTGTGCAATTATCGCAGCCTTGTCTGCTGCTCTTTGCGTATTGATTTTTTTCTATCATAACAAGTGCAAGAAGAATTACAACAATAGTTAAAAAACAGATACTGATTTTGCTTTTCATATTATCACCTCAAAATCAGTATCTGTAAATTTTTGTTATTTATTCAATTTTATAATAAATGACATTTTTTGCCACTTTTATGATAAGTGTGCCCTTTGGAAAATGTCTAAGCTCATCCTCAGTCAGTCCCTTGAGTAAAAGCAGCGCCACTGCATATGAGATAACCGCAATGATTGCAGCAAGAATGAAGGCGATAATCTCAATATGACAGACCTTGTAAAGTATAAAGTATACTATATACGAAATAACTCCCATTATGAGCGAGCTGATGGCCGGTATGATAAAGGTCTTTTTTATTTCCTGCTTAAAGCCACTGTACTTCTTTAAAGCCATGCTGTTCATAAAACACATGAGCAATGCAAAAATGTATTGGCAAGCACAACTGCATGTATATTGAGCCTGAATATGAGCATAAGCAGTATGAGCACTATGACATGCGCTACAATAGATATCGCAGCGTTGATTACCGGAACTTTGAGCCTGTCAATGCCCTGCAGCAGTCCGTTGGACAGAGTGGAAAGCGAGTAAAATACTACCGCAACCGCACCGACATACATCATAAGTGATGCCTCAGCATTTGTTGCACGGGTGCTTGAGAACAGTATATTAAATATAGCAGCCCAAACACGGCAAGTCCTACTGCACATGGGAATGCGACAACCATGATAAAAGCGTGTGGAAAAGATTTAAATCTGTCCCTTCTCACTGCCTCCCA
>ENA-OQCQ01000027-OQCQ01000027.1-human-gut-metagenome-genome-assembly--contig:-NODE-27-length-16986-cov-1.145797_pt1 | contig 16986 bp, 16 predicted proteins | sample MGYA00242761_ERZ504585 | MGnify/ENA primary metagenome ERZ504585 (study PRJEB26092, sample SAMD00036343) | human gut metagenome | host: Homo sapiens | study: EMG produced TPA metagenomics assembly of... | reverse complement strand
CAGCAGGAAGTTTTGCCAATAAGGAAGCACGAAGTGTATTTTTTTTGTTCTGTGTAGCCTCCATAAAGTCAGTAGGTAAAAGCAGTTCTTCCCACGTCTTTGCGTCATAACACAATAATCCTTTACTTGTAGTCACCCACATGTGGTGGCTGGCGTCTTCCACAATACTTTCTATATAGGTATCCTTAGAGCCATTCAGCGTCCGCAACAAGTTCAAGTCTCTGTCCAATATATAAATATCTGTGGCATGGTGCCTAGCGTTGGCCGTCCACACTTGCTTTTGACTTGGAAATGGATAATAGCACCGACTATGCTCATGCCTGGTTGTAGATAATATTTTTCCTCTTTCAGCGTCTGCTTGTTCACCTTGGCCACCCCCTTACGATCAGTAATAATGAGCACTCGTTATCCAGATCCAGCACACGCCCTATGGGATTGAAGCCTACCTGTTGCGGATGTCTGAATATACCATCCTCCCACACGCACAATCCGCATTCATTTGACATCCACAAACGGTTATTGGCATCAAACATTAAATTATCCACATAGTCGCTATTGAGCGCTGTGGACTCTTCTTGCGCATAATATACAGTATAATTCGAACCGCTGAAACGGTTCAACCCGTGATTGGTCCCTATCCAGATGTAGCCTTTGGGATCTTCGGCAAACGAAGTAATGAAGTTACTTGATATCTGTTCTACCAGCGGAAACTGGGCTGGCAGGGGTACAGACCACAACATCAGTAATAAGGCATAAATACCTTTCCATTGCAGTTTGAGTTTTTTCATACAAGTAGTATGTCATTTAAGGTTCACGTGAAACATCAGTATTCTTTTTCTCTGTACAAAGTTACTACAAAAAAGTGAAATGCGGAAAGATATAGTGATAGAATTGAGTTACAAGGGTTTTGGTTGAAGTGGCGATAATCCGTGAAGCCATTACAATCCCTGCCGAAGCCAAATCCTGACGCCGCTACGTTACTTGTTCGTAACCATGCCCGAAAATGCGACAAACGGGTACGAATAGCGAAACAAGGCTCTAAGGAATAGTGAGTTATCCATAACTCATGCGAAAAATCAGGTTACGGAAAAAGATTGCGCCGTTCCTCCCCGTTTTGCGTACCAACACCGGACTCTTCACCAACTAATTTTGAAACCCAAAAATTAAGGACAATGAAGAGTACATTTTCAGTAATCTACTACCTCAAGCGTCAGGTAGTGAAAAAGGACGGGACAGTTCCCGTCATGGGACGCATCACGGTGGACGGCAGCCAGACACAGTTCAGCTGCAAACTGACTGTCGATCCGAAACTGTGGGACACCAAAGGTGGACGTGTCACGGGCAGAAGCACGGCGGCACTCGAAACGAACCGTATGCTTGACAAGATGCGGGTACGCATCAACAGGCATTATCAGGAAATCATGGAGCGTGACAACTTCGTCACGGCGGAGAAGGTGAAGAACGCCTTTCTCGGACTGGAACACCGCTACCACACGCTGATGCAGGTGTTCCGCCAGCACAACGAGGACTATGAGAAACAGGTGGAGGCAGGCATGAAAGCCAAAGGCACACTGGAAAAGTACCGTATCGTTTACAAGCACCTGCAAGAGTTCCTCGACATCCGCTACCATGTGAAGGACATCGCCCTAAAAGAGCTTACCCCGGCTTTCATCTCCGACTTCGAGATGTTCCTGCGCACGGACAAGCACTGCTGCACCAATACCGTGTGGCTGTACGTCTGCCCGTTACGGACGATGGTATTCATCGCCATCAACAACGAGTGGCTGACGCGCGACCCGTTCCGCGAGTATGAAATCAAGAAGGAGGAAACAATACGCAGTTCCTGACCAAAGATGAGATCCGCCTGCTGATGGAGGGGAAACTGAAAAACGCCAAACAGGAATTGTACCGCGACCTCTACCTGTTCTGCGCCTTCACGGGGCTGTCGTTCGCGGATATGCGCAACCTTACGGAAGAGAATATCCGCACCTACTTCGACGAACACGAGTGGATAAACATCAACCGCCAGAAAACGGGCGTGGTGTCCAACATCCGCCTGCTCGACATCGCCAACCGCATAATCGGCAAATACCGGGGACTGTGCGGGGACGGCAGGATATTTCCCGTTCCGCATTATAACACGTGCCTTGCCGGTATCCGTGCCGTCGCCAAGCGTTGCGGCATCACCAAGCATATCACGTGGCATCAGAGCCGCCACACGGCAGCCACGACGATATTCCTCTCCAACGGTGTTCCCATCGAAACGGTCAGCTCCATGCTCGGACACAAGAGCATAAAGACGACGCAGATTTACGCAAAGATAACCAAAGAGAAGCTCAATCAGGACATGGAGAACCTTGCCGCAAGATTGAACGGCGTCGAGGAATTTGCAGGTTGCACCATCTAAAAAGAAAAGCCATGAAACGTGACACAATCATCATCGAGGACAAGGCAGTCAGCGTAACCGGTAACGACGTGTGGATGACCGCCACCGAAATAGCCGGATTGTTCCATACGACCGTCCCGGCAGTGAACGCCGCCATCAGAGCCGTCCGCAAGTCGGACGTGCTGAACGACTACGAGGTGTGCCGCTACATGCAGCTTGAAAACGGGCTGCACGCGGACGTGTACGCCCTTGAAATCATCATCCCGGTCGCTTTCAGGGTGAATACCTACAACACCCACCTGTTCCGCACATGGCTGGTGGGAAAGGCACTCTCACAAGAGAAACGGCAGACATACGTGATGTTCATACAGAACGGAAAAGCCGGGTATTGCTGATTGCACATACCCCATAAGACAAGTAAACGGGTAGCACCACAAAAGGTGTCACCCGTTTACTTTTTCATGAAACCGCCTCACTCCAGCGGCTTGCGGTAGTTCGCTTCCAGTACCCCGCGCAGCCCCGTTTCCGGGTAAAGCACCTTCCCTCCCAAAAGTATGAAGGGCAACACGCGGTTGTTGCGGTATTCCTGCAAGGTGCGCCGGCTCACACGGAGCAGTTCCGACACCTCGCCGTCCGTCAGGTAACGTTCCCCGTCCAGCGGAGGACGGTAGCTTTCCAGAAATGCGGACAGCCATTTCGAGCCTTTGCGCATATCCTGCACCACAGAGGCTATCGGCTCGTCTTCCATCGTAAAAACATCGTTGTTCTCGTTCATCATAACTTCGGATTCAGTGGGTGAATAAATCAAATCATCTGCCGTGCGGATAGAGCGTGCCGACAAGCGGTATCAGCCGCTTCACCTCCTCTGGCTTGTAATAGAACCTGCGGTTTATCTGCGAGTAGCCGATAAGCCGCCTGTCACGCAGCGTCTGCAACGTGCGCGGGCTTATTCTCAACTGCCCGCAGACCTCCTCGCCCGTGAGCCATCTTTCCATGCGCCCCGTGTCGCTTTTGCGCCTCAGGGCGGCGACCTTCTCCGAGAGTGCGCCGAATGCCGCCACCATCATCTCGAAAGTCTTTTTCTCGATAGATACTATTTCCATATTCATGTCATTTAGAGTTTGCCGCAAAGGTAACGAAACGGCATACAAGACGTATCGTTTTCCGCTGAAAGGCTGCCTGTTGCGCCGTTTGACCGGGTTACGGAGCCATCTTCCGCAAAAATCTTACGTGAGTCACGTAGTGAGTTGTTAAAGCCCCTTTTGTTTATTGCCGAATTTTGTCGCAGAAACAAAAAGAAAGGACTGAATATGAAAGTGATAACGATGGAAAGTTCCGTCTTCCGGGTCATTGACGGAACAGATAGCGGAGATTGCGGCACACGTCCGTGCCGCCTCCGGCGACAAGAAAGCGGCATCGTCCGACAGGTTGCTCACCACACGCGAGGCGGCGCAGCTGCTTAACGTGAGTACCGCACCCTCCAGCGTATGCGCAGCGAGCAACGCATCGTCTATGTCGTGCTTCGCGGTAAATGCCGCTACCGGCAGTCTGAAATCGACCGCCTGCTTGATGAGTGTACCGTCAACGAGGACGCCGCGACACCGCAGGAGCTGAAACGCAACCACACGCTACGAACGGGAGGCACACCCAAAGGAAGGAGGACATAGCTATGGAACTGCTCACACGAAACAACTTCGAGGGCTGGATGCAGAAGCTGATGGAACGGCTCGACCGTCAGGACGAACTGCTGCTGGCGATGAAGGCTGAGGGGAAACAGCCCACTATCACGGAAAGCATCCGCCTTTTCGACAATCAGGATTTGTGCATGTTGCTCCAGATAAGCAAACGCACCCTCCAACGCTACCGCAGCGTAGGCGCATTGCCCTACAAGACGCTGGGCAAGAAGACCTATTACAGCGAGGAGGACGTGCTGACATTCCTTTCCAACCATATCAAGGACTTCAAAAAGGAAGATATAGCCTTCTACAAGGCTCGTATCCATAATTTCTTTCATAAATAACCCATTAAAACATTTTTCAGATGGCAAAGAAAAAAGACGAAAAGGACGTGCTGGTAGTCCGTGACGAGAAGACAGGCGAGATCAGCGTGGTAGCCGGGCTGAACGCGGACGGCACACCCAAGCGCACCCCCGCAAAAGCGGAGAACGCGCAGAGTTTCCTGCAATTCGACCGACATGGCGACGTGCTGGACAACTTCTTCAAGAACTTCTTCCGGCAGTGCAAGGAACCCAGCCGCTTCGGTTTCTACCGCATTGCGGCAGACCAAGCTGAAAATCTCTTAGAGGTGATGAAGCAACTGCTGAAAGACCCCGAAGCGAACAAGGAGCTGCTCGCCCCTCACAAGGTGGACACCTCCGACTATGAGAAGAAGGTGCAGGAAGAGATGGCAGCACAACAGACAGAGAAACAAGAACCTCAAAAACAGGAGAACATGGAACAACGGAAAGAACAGCAACAGGACAAATCCGAACAGATGCAGGGCAAACGTGGCTACCAGCCCATCGACGAGAGTAAAATCAACTGGCAGGAGCTGGAGGACAGATGGGGCGTAAAGCGGGACAACCTTGAAAAGTCCGGCGACCTTACGAAGATGCTCAACTATGGCAAGTCCGACTTGGTAAAGGTCAAACCGACCTTCGGCGGCGAATCATTCGAGCTGGACGCCCGCCTCTCCTTCAAGAAGGACGGTGAGGGAAACATCAGCCTCGTGCCGCACTTCATCCGCAAGGAGCAGAAGCTGGATGAGTACAAGGAACACAAATTCTCCGACAATGACCGGAAGAACCTCCGCGAAACGGGCAATCTCGGTAGGGTCGTGGACATTGTGGACAGGGAAACGGGCGAGATCATCCCCTCCTACATCAGCATCGACCGCAAGACGAATGAAATCACGGACATTCCGGCAAGCAGGGTGCGCATCCCGGAGCGCATCGGCAAGACGGAAATCACCACGCAGGAGCGGGACATGCTCCGCGCCGGACTGCCCGTACGCGACAAGCTCATCGAGCGCAACGACGGCAGAAAGTTCGTCACCACCCTGCAAGTGAACGTGGAGCAGCGCGGCGTGGAGTTCGTGCCGGGAACCGGCAAGTCGCCCCGTACCGCACAGACACAGGAAACCAAAGGCGACACATCGAAAAGTCAGGCGCAGGGCGGGGAAAATGCCGCACAGACCAAGAAGGAGCAACGCCGCAACACGTGGACGAACGAGGACGGCAGCATCCGCCCCATCAGCAAATGGAGCGGCGTGAGCTTCACCGACCAGCAGAAAGCCGACTATGTGGCGGGTAAAGCCGTGAAGCTGGAGAACGTGACCGACAAGCAGGGCTTCCATGCCACGATGTATATCAAGTTCAACCCGGAGAAGGGACGCCCGTACCGCTACGACACGAACCCTGACAATGCACAGCAGGTTGCTCCGTCCAACGAGAGCCGCACGCAGGTGGCGGTGAACAACGATGGCAAGACCAACGAGGCTACAAAGAATCTGAGAGAGCCGTTGCAGAAAGGTCAGACCAACCCGAAGGACGCCCGCCAGCAACAGCAGCAGGAGAAGCCGCAGAAGAAAACGGGCAAGGGCATGAAAATGTAATCCCGTGTCCGCCACTGAATCCAAAATAAAATCCAAAGTATCAACAAAAAAGAAGAAGACATGAAGACAATCATTGCAGAAAAGCCCTCCGTGGCACGTGAAATCGCCCGCATCGTGGGCGCGACAAAGAGAGAGGAAGGATATTTCGAGGGAGGCGGTTATGCCGTGACATGGGCATTCGGACACCTCGTTCAGCTTGCCATGCCCGACGGCTACGGCGTGCGCGGATTTGTCCGTGACAACCTCCCGATTATTCCCGACACATTCACGCTCGTCCCCCGTCAGGTCAGGACGGAGAAAGGTTACAAGCCCGACAGCGGCGTGGTGTCGCAGATAAAAGTCATCAAAAGACTGTTCGACACAAGCGAACATATCATCGTGGCGACCGATGCCGGACGCGAGGGAGAGCTTATCTTCCGCTACCTCTACCACTATACGGGTTGCACCACTCCTTTCGTGCGCCTGTGGATCAGCTCTCTCACCGACAAAGCTATCCGCGAGGGACTGCGGAAACTCGAAGACGGCAGCAAATACGACAACCTCTACCTCGCCGCCAAAGCGCGGAGCGAATCCGACTGGCTCGTGGGCATCAACGGCACACAGGCGTTATCCATCGCCGCCGGACACGGCACGTATTCCGTGGGGCGGGTGCAGACACCAACGTTGGCTATGGTATGTGAACGCTACTGGGAGAACCGCCGCTTTACGTCCGAAGCATTCTGGCAGCTCCATATCGCAACGGACGGTTGCGACGGCGAAGTCGTGAAATTCTCATCCTCCGAGAAATGGAAAGAGAAAGAACCGGCGATGGAACTATATAATAAGGTAAAGGCGGCAGGTTGCGCCACTGTCACGAAAGCCGAGCGCAAGGAGAAGACGGAGGAAACTCCCTTGCTCTACGACCTGACCACGCTCCAGAAAGAAGCCAACGCCAAGCACGGCTTCACGGCGGAACAGACGCTTGAAATCGCGCAGAAACTCTACGAAAAGAAGTTGATAACCTATCCGAGAACGGGAAGCCGCTACATCCCCGAAGACGTGTTTGCCGAAATTCCCAAACTGCTCGCTTTCATCGGCACACAGCCCGAATGGAAAGACAAGGTGCGGGCAAAAGCCGCCCCGACACGCCGCAGCGTGGACGACGGCAAGGTGACAGACCACCATGCCCTGCTCGTCACGGGTGAGAAACCGCTCTTCCTCTCCAAAGAGGACAATACCATCTATCAGATGATTGCCGGGCGCATGGTCGAGGCATTCTCTGAGAAATGCGTCAAGGATGTGACCACTGTCACGGCGGAATGTGCCGGAGTGGAGTTTACCGTAAAAGGCAGCGTCGTGAAGCAAACCGGATGGCGTGCCGTCTATGGCGAGGAAAAAGAGGAAATTACCATCCCCGGCTGGCAGGAAGGCGACACGCTGACACCGAAAGGCTCGTCCATTACCGAAGGAAAGACCAAACCCAAGCCGCTGCATACCGAAGCCACCCTGCTCTCGGCAATGGAAACGGCGGGCAAGGAAATTGAGGACGACGCACTGCGGCAGGCGATGAAGGACTGTGGCATCGGTACTCCCGCCACACGCGCCTCCATCATCGAAACGCTTTTCAAGCGCGGTTACATGGAACGCTGCAAGAAGTCGCTTGTTCCCACCGAAAAAGGACTTGCCCTCAATTCCGTCGTCAAGAGATGCGCATCGCCGATGTTGCCATGACGGGCGAATGGGAAAAGGAGCTGGCGCGTATCGAGCGCGGGGAACTGTCCGACGACACCTTCCGCAAGGAGATAGAGGCGTACACACGTGAGATAACCTCCGAACTGATCTCGTGCGACAAGCTCTTCGGCAGCCGTGACTCCGGCTGCGCGTGTCCCAAGTGTGGCACGGGCAGGATGCGGTTCTACGGCAAGGTGGTACGCTGCGACAACACGGAGTGCGGACTGCCCGTGTTCCGGCTGAAAGCGGGACGCACCCTGTCCGACGATGAAATCAAAGACCTGCTCACCGAAGGGCATACCAAGCTGCTCAAAGGGTTCAAGAGCAAACAGGGCAAGAGTTTCGATGCTGTTGTCGCCTTTGACGGGGAATATAACACGACTTTTGTGTTCCCGGAGGCTAAAAAGGACAAGAAATTTTCAGGACGGAAGAAATAGTATTAACTTTGCCACTTGTTCAGAGTAATGAATTGTTCTTCGATACCGGATTACACTCATACTTTGGATTTAGTGGTGGCACTCGGAGGGATACCGAGTGCCTTTTTCTTCCTTTTTCCAACCGATTATCCCGTTAATTATCAATCCGCTAAATCCAAAGTAATGAACAACAAGAAGAAAAACGAGGGTCAGACCGACTTTTCCTATTACGGTCTGTACCTGCTGGACTATCTCCGCACGAACAAGTTTGAACAGGCTGACGACACCGCTTTCATACGGGAACGGGCCGACCGTGCCGCCGAAACGTATGAGAGGGCACGGCTTGAAGGCTATCCCGCCGATGGTGCGCAGGAACTGGCGATGGACACGCTGCTGCGCGGGCTGCATTATTCCCGTTACGCCATCCTCCGCGAAGTCGTGGAAAACGAGTTTGCCGATGAAGTGCCGGAAGAGAAGCGTGAAGCCTTTGTCCTGAAACTGCTGCCGCTTGTCGGCAACGTGTTCTCCGTCTATGACCTCTCGGATGACAATTTCGCCCTGTCTTCCGATTACGACCTGCTCTACACGGAGCTGACGGGAGCAACCGTCCTTTACTTAGACGAATATGGCGTTTAACCGCAAACAGAAACTGCGGGACAACATCGAGGCGATACGGACGGCATTCATCCTTGACAGGGAAAATAGGACAGCGACAACCGAAGAGCGTGCCATACTTCAAAGGTACTGCGGTTTCGGCGGTCTGAAATGTATCCTCAACCCTGCAAAGGAACTGACGGATGCCGTCCGGTGGGCGAAATCCGACCTCGAACTGTTCGCCCCGACGGTGGAGCTGCACAGGCTTATCCGTGAGAACAGCAAGGACGAAACAGAGTACAAGCGGTTTGTGGATTCGCTGAAAGCGTCCGTGCTGACCGCTTTCTACACCCCCAAAGAGATAACCGACACCATCGCGGACGTGCTGGCAGATTACAGCGTCCGCCCCGCCCGTATGCTCGAACCGTCGGCAGGTGTCGGCGTGTTCGTGGATTCCATGCTGCGGCACAGCCCCAATGCGGATGTGATGGCTTTCGAGAAGGATCTGCTCACGGGTACAATCTTGAGGCATCTCTATCCCGACCAGAAAATGCGCACCTGCGGTTTTGAGAAAATCGAAAGACCGTTCAACAATTATTTCGACTTGGCGGTGTCCAACATTCCGTTCGGTGACATTGCCGTGTTCGACGCGGAGTTTCAGCGGAGCGACTCTTTCGGCAGACGCTCCGCCCAGAAAACCATCCACAACTATTTCTTTCTCAAAGGACTGGATGCCGTGCGTGACGGCGGTATCGTGGCGTTCATCACCTCGCAAGGGGTATTGAATAGCACCAAGACCTCCGTGCGTAACGAGCTGTTCAGTCAGGCCAATCTGGTATCCGCGATACGCCTGCCCAACAACCTGTTCACGGACAACGCGGGCACGGAGGTGGGCAGTGACCTGATTGTCCTGCAAAAGAACCTCAGCAAGAAGGAAATGTCGCAGGACGAGCGGCTGATGACCGTGATACAGACGGACACGAAAACCGCCCTGACCGACAACGCCTATTTCATCCACCACCCGGAACGCATCGTGCATACGATGGCGAAACTTGACACAGACCCCTACGGGAAGCCCGCTATGGTTTATCTGCACGAGGGCAAGGCAGCAGGCATCGCCGGGGATTTGCGCCGTATGCTCGACGAGGATTTCCATTACAGGCTTGCCATGCGCTTGTATTCGGGTTCAATCCGGCAGGCAGGAACGGAAGAAAAAGTTGCCGTTCAAAATAAAGTAGAGCGTCCTGCCATAAATTGGAAACAGTATCCTCGGCGCAGACGGTGGAAACTCCGACAGAAAAGCCGCAACCCGCAGATGAAAAGCCGGAGATAGAACCGCGCCCGCAATATTCCGCAGGCGTGCAGCTCACCCTGCTTGACCTCTGGGGGATGACGGAAGAGGTCAGCCAACCGAAAACCTCCAAAAAGAAAAAGACGGTGAAAAAGGCAGTTACGGCAAAGTCCACTCCGCCCAAACCGAAAGTCACGGTTACACCGACAGCTCCAACTGCAAAACCCGCAATGGAGAATAAGGAGGTGAAAGCGGAGAACACCGCCAAGCCTGCCGACCCGGACGACATCTATGCCACACTGGACTGGGATACCAATCCTCCCATCAACGGTTTCTATGAAATGATGATGGGTTTGACGCCGGAGCGTAGGAAAGAACTTCGGGAACTGGCAAGGCAGCATAACGAGAAACAAGTGGCGGAAAAGACGGAAGTGAAAGCCGTGCCGGAAACTTCCCGTGAGCAGCCACGACAGGAGGAAACACAGCCGGAGGCAGTCGCCGCACCTGCCGTTACAGATACCCCATCGGAAGCGGTGGGGACTTTCCTTTTCCCCGACATCGAAGCGGAAAAGCCGAAGGAGGAAGTCGTGGACCTTTCTCCGCGTGCCTACCACCGCACGCCGGAGATGCACCTGCGCGAAGGGTCGCTGGTGGCTGACAGGGGGGCGTCATAACATCGGCTACCTGAAAGACATCACGCCATACGGGGCGACATTCCAGCCGCTCGACCTGAAAGGATACCAGAAGGAAAAGGCGTTGTTGTATGTGTCGCTGCGTGACGCCTACGAGCGTCTGTACCGTTATGAATCGCTCCGGCGCGAGGCAAATGTTCCGTGGCGAGAGCATCTGAATACCTGTTACGATGAGTTTGTCATGCGCTACGGCAACCTCAACGCCAAGCAGAACGTGAAGTTAGTGATGATGGATGCGGGCGGGCGCGACATCCTTTCGCTGGAACGGATGGAAAACGGAAAGTTCGTCAAGGCGGACATCTTCGAGCATCCTGTTTCCTTCGCGGTGGAGAGCCATGCCAACGTAGGCTCTCCCGAAGAAGCCCTGTCTGCGTCGCTCAACAAATATGGTACGGTCAATCTCGACTATATGCGGGAGATAACCGACAGCACGGCGGAGGATTTGCTCACTGCCCTGCAAGGGCGCATCTACTACAATCCGCTCGTGACCGGTTACGAAATCAAAGACCGTTTCATCGCCGGAAATGTCATAGAGAAAGCGGAACGCATAGAGGCATGGATGGGTGACAATCCCGAAAATGAGCGTATGCCGGAGGTGAAGCAGGCGTTGGAGGCTCTGAAAGATGCCGAGCCGCAGCGCATCGCCTCGAGGATCTGGACTTCAATTTCGGGGAACGCTGGATTCCGACGGGTGTCTATGCCGCCTACATGAGCCGGCTGTTCGACACGGAGGTGAAAATCGCCTATTCCGCAAGCATGGACGAGTTTTCGGTGGTGTGCGGCTACCGCACCATGAAAATCACGGACGAGTTTCTGGTGAAGGGGTATTACCGTAACTATGACGGCATGCACCTTCTGAAACACGCCCTGCACAACACCTGCCCTGACATGATGAAGTCCATCGGCAAGGACGAGCATGGCAACGACATCAAGATGCGCGACAGCGAGGGAATACAACTCGCCAACGCCAAGATTGACGAGATACGAAACGGCTTCTCCGAATGGCTCGAAGAGCAGTCGCCGCAGTTCAAGGAGCGGCTTGTGACGATGTATAACCGCAAGTTCAACTGTTTCGTGCGCCCGCGCTACGACGGCTCCCATCAGACCTTTCCCGACCTCAACCTGAAAGGGCTGGCAAGCCGGGGTATCAAGAGCGTCTATCCCTCACAGATGGATTGCGTCTGGATGTTGAAACAGAACGGCGGCGGAATTTGCGACCACGAGGTGGGAACCGGTAAGACGCTGATAATGTGCATCGCCGCGCATGAGATGAAGCGTCTGAATTTGGCACACAAGCCGATGATTATCGGGCTGAAAGCCAACGTTGCGGAGATTGCAGCCACCTATCAGGCGGCATATCCCAACGCACGTATTCTGTACGCTTCGGAGAAGGACTTTTCGACCGCCAACCGTGTGCGCTTCTTCAATAATATAAAGAACAACGACTACGATTGCGTCATCATGTCGCACGACCAGTTCGGCAAGATACCGCAGTCGCCGGAATTGCAGCAGCGCATCCTGCAAGCAGAGCTTGACACGGTGGAGGAAAACCTCGAAGTGCTACGGCAGCAGGGAAAGAACGTGTCGCGGGCGATGCTGAAAGGATTGGAGAAGCGCAAGCACAACCTTGAAGCGAAGCTGGAGAAGGTGGAACACGCCATAAAGTCACGCACGGACGACGTGGTGGATTTCAAGCAGATGGGCATCGACCACATCTTCATAGATGAGAGCCACCAGTTCAAGAATCTGACTTTCAACACGCGCCACGACCGTGTGGCGGGATTGGGAAACAGCGAGGGAAGCCAGAAGGCACTTAACATGCTCTTTGCCATACGCACCATACAGGAGCGCACAGGAAAAGACTTGGGTGCGACCTTCCTCTCCGGCACGACTATCAGCAACTCACTGACTGAATTGTACCTGCTGTTCAAGTACCTGCGCCCGAAGGAGCTGGAACGGCAGGACATAAGGTGTTTCGACGCTTGGGCGGCGATATTTGCCAAGAAGACGACGGATTTTGAATTTAACGTGACGAACAATGTGGTCCAGAAGGAGCGTTTCCGCTACTTCATCAAAGTGCCGGAGCTTGCCGCCTTCTATAATGAAATCACGGACTACCGCACGGCGGAGGATGTGGGCGTTGACCGTCCTGCCAAGAACGAGATACTGCACCATATACCGCCCACGCCGGAACAGGAGGACTTCATACAGAAACTGATGCAGTTCGCCAAGACGGGCGATGCCACCTTGTTGGGCAGGCTGCCGCTTTCGGAAACGGAAGAAAAGGCGAAGATGCTCATCGCCACGGACTATGCCCGGAAAATGGCACTCGACATGCGCATGATAGACCCGAATTACGAAGATCATCCCGACAACAAAGCGAGTCACTGTGCCAAGATGATCGCGGAGTATTATCAAAAATACGACGCCCAGAAAGGCACGCAGTTCGTTTTCTCTGATTTGGGGACATACCAGCCGGGCGACGGGTGGAACGTCTATTCGGAAATCAAGCGCAAACTGACGGAGGACTACGGTATACCGCCAAGCGAGGTGCGCTTCATTCAGGAGTGCAAGACCGACAAGGCGCGGAAGGCGGTGATAGACGCCATGAACGCCGGGACGGTGCGTGTGCTGTTCGGCTCTACCTCTATGCTCGGAACGGGTGTGAACGCCCAGAAACGGTGTGTGGCTATCCATCATCTCGATACGCCGTGGCGACCGTCCGACTTGCAACAGCGTGACGGACGCGGAGTTAGGCAGGTAATGAGATTGCCAAACATTTCGCCGGGAACAACGTGGATGTAATCATCTACGCGGTGGAGAAGTCACTGGACAGCTACAAGTTCAACCTCCTGCACTGCAAGCAGACTTTCATAAGCCAGCTCAAAAGCGGTGCGATGGGTGCGCGTACCATCGACGAGGGGGCAATGGACGAAAAATCGGGCATGAATTTCTCGGAATACATGGCGTTGCTCTCCGGCAATACCGACCTGTTGGACAAGGCGAAACTGGAAAAACGTATCGCCTCGCTCGAAGGGGAACGCAAGTCGTTCAACAAGGGCAAGCGTGATTCGGAGTTCAAGCTGGAGTCAAAGACCGGCGAGTTGCGCAACAACACGGCTTTCATAGATGCCATGACGGAGGACTGGAACCGCTTCCTGTCGGTGGTGCAGACCGACAAGGAGGGCAACCGCCTTAATATAATAAAGGTGGACGGAGTGGATTCCGCCGATGAGAAGGTCATCGGAAAGCGTTTGCAGGAGATAGCCAAGAATGCCACGACCGGAGGGTTGTACACGCAGGTCGGTGAACTTTACGGTTTTCCGATAAAGGTGGTGAGCGAAAGGATACTCAAAGAGGGATTGGAGTTCACCGACAACCGCTTCGTGGTCGAGGGGAACTACAAGTACACCTACAACAACGGGCATCTGGCGATGGCTGACCCGTTGGCCGCCGCCCGCAACTTCCTCAACGCGATGGAGAGGATACCCTCCATCATCGACCAGTACAAGGCGAAGAACGAGGTGCTGGAGATGGAGATACCGCAGTTACAGGAGATAGCGGGTAAGGTGTGGAAGAAGGAGGACGAGCTGAAGCAGTTGAAGTCCGAACTTGCCGCCCTTGACCGAAAAATTCAGCTGGAGCTTGCGCCACCCACGCCCGAAGTCGCAGAAAAGGAGAATAAGGGCAACAGCTCAAGCCGGAAGCGGAAGATGTGAGGAACAGGCAGGCGCAATATCCCGAAAATGCACCGCCGCAGATACGCAGTCCGGCGGATAGTATCGTTGCCAACCATGTCATAATCGGGCGTCCGGGACTGTATGCCAAGGAGGAAACCCGGTCCAAAGGATTGAAAATATAACCTAAGGAATTTTATCTGAAGTATTAATAAGGGCTATCCCAAAAGGTCTAAAAGTAAATTTTATCCTTTCTGCAAGTATCTATAGGATGGCAACTGCATTTTTTTCTTTTTGGGCAGCCCTTATTAAAATTTATTCTTATTTTAGGTTATATACATTCATGTCCATTTATGTAAAAAATTCCTGCTGACCTTGTTTATGTCTTGTCAGTCACCATTTGCAAAACCATATTTGACCCTCAAAGAGGCTGAATTTGATAAGTAACTTGCTACATACTCATAATAAGGAGCTAAATAGAACACGAATGGGAAATACACAAATGCTAAACTAAAGAAGATATTGGCCAAAATAAACGCTATACCGAGAGAGAAACTTGATTTTTCAACTTCCTAAACGGTGTTGTTCAAACATTTCTACTTATTTGTACTTGCCAGTTGAACCTACGCTTCCCTAATAAAATGTCTATGGTAAAAAGTTAAAAAATCCTCCCACTTTTGTTAGATATATTTTTTTGTGTAATTTTGTAATCGTTATGCGGCAGTAATAATATACATATTAATACGAGTTAGTAATCCTGTAGTTCTCATATGCTACGAGGAGGTATTAAAAGGTGCGTTTCGACAATGCATCTACTGTAGTATATTATTGCTTAATCCAAATGAATATTATAAATTTAGGAATTCTTGCTCACATTGATGCAGGAAAAACTTCCGTAACCGAGAATCTGCTGTTTGCCAGTGGAGCAACGGAAAAGTGCGGCCGTGTGGATAATGGTGACACCATAACAGACTCTATGGATATAGAGAAACGTAGAGGAATTACTGTTCGGGCTTCTACGACATCTATTATCTGGAATGGAGTGAAATGCAATATCATTGACACTCCGGGACACATGGATTTTTATTGCGGAAGTGGAGCGGACATTCAAAATGCTTGATGGAGCAGTCCTCATCTTATCCGCAAAGGAAGGCATACAAGCGCAGACAAAGTTGCTGTTCAGTACTTTACAAAAGCTGCAAATCCCGACAATTATATTTATCAATAAGATTGACCGTGCCGGTGTGAATTTGGAGCGTTTGTATATGGATATAAAAACAAATCTGTCGCAAGATGTCCTGTTTATGCAAACTGTTGTCGATGGATCGGTTTATCCGGTTTGCTCCCAAACATATATAAAGGAAGAATACAAAGAATTTGTATGCAACCATGACGACGATATATTAGAACGATATTTGGCGGATAGCGAAATTTCACCGGCTGATTATTGGAATACGATAATCGCTCTTGTGGCAAAAGCCAAAGTCTATCCGGTGCTACATGGATCAGCAATGTTCAATATCGGTATCAATGAGTTGTTGGACGCCATTTCTTCTTTTATACTTCCTCCGGCATCAGTCTCAAACAGACTTTCAGCTTATCTCTATAAGATAGAGCATGACCCCAAAGGGCATAAAAGAAGTTTTCTTAAAATAATTGACGGAAGTCTGAGACTTCGAGACGTTGTAAGAATCAACGATTCGGAAAAATTCATCAAGATTAAAAATCTAAAGACTATTTATCAGGGCAGAGAGATAAATGTTGATGAAGTGGGTGCCAATGATATCGCGATTGTAGAAGATATAGAAGATTTTCGAATCGGAGATTATTTAGGTGCTAAACCTTGTTTGATTCAAGGATTATCTCATCAGCATCCCGCTCTCAAATCCTCCGTCCGGCCAAATAAGCCCGAAGAGAGAAGCAAGGTGATATCCGCTCTGAATACATTGTGGATTGAAGACCCGTCTTTGTCCTTTTCCATAAACTCATATAGTGATGAATTGGAAATCTCGTTATATGGTTTGACCCAAAAGGAAATCATACAGACATTGCTGGAAGAACGATTTTCCGTAAAGGTCCATTTTGATGAGATCAAGACTATCTACAAAGAACGACCTATAAAAAGGTCAATAAGATTATTCAGATCGAAGTACCACCCAACCCTTACTGGGCCACAATAGGGCTGACTCTTGAACCCTTACCGTTAGGGGCAGGGTTGCAAATCGAAAGTGACATCTCCTATGGTTATCTGAACCATTCTTTTCAAAATGCCGTTTTTGAAGGGATTCGTATGTCTTGCCAATCTGGTTTACATGGATGGGAAGTGACAGATCTGAAAGTAACTTTTACTCAAGCCGAGTATTATAGCCCGGTAAGTACACCTGCTGATTTCAGACAGCTGACCCCTTATGTCTTCAGGCTGGCTTTGCAACAGTCAGGTGTGGACATTCTCGAACCGATGCTCTGTTTTGAGTTGCAGATACCCCAAGTTAAGCGAGTTCCAAAGCTATTACAGATTTGCAAAAACTGATGTCTGAGATTGAAGACATCAGTTGTAATAATGAGTGGTGTCATATTAAAGGGAAAGTTCCATTAAATACAAGTAAAG
>ENA-OQCQ01000026-OQCQ01000026.1-human-gut-metagenome-genome-assembly--contig:-NODE-26-length-17265-cov-1.080581_pt1 | contig 17265 bp, 19 predicted proteins | sample MGYA00242761_ERZ504585 | MGnify/ENA primary metagenome ERZ504585 (study PRJEB26092, sample SAMD00036343) | human gut metagenome | host: Homo sapiens | study: EMG produced TPA metagenomics assembly of... | reverse complement strand
CGTAATTATGAACAGTATTTTTCACAGGATCAGTGTAAGAAAATATGAAGCAGACCAGTAGAAAAGGAAAAGATCATGGAGATTCTGAGAGCGGGAATGCAGGCACCGAGTGCTTGTAATCAGCAGCCATGGGAATTTTATGTGGTTACGGATAAAGAAAAGATCCAGAAACTGTCTAAAGTAACACCATATACCGGCTGTGCAGCAGGAGCGCCTGTAGTTATCGTCCCTGTGTATCATACAGAAGGGCTTATAGCACCATCTTTTGTACAGATCGACATGGCGATCGCGCAGCAGAATATCTGGCTGGAAACAGATGCCCAGGGGCTTGGAGGCGTATGGTTTGGCATTGCACCGGTGGAAGACCGCATGGAAGAAGTACACAGACTGCTGGATCTTCCAGAAAATGTAAAAGTATTTTCCATGTTTGCACTGGGCTATCCGGCAGAAACAAGACCTCAGCAGAACGATTTGCGCCGGAAAGAATACACTTCATCGAACAATAAAAAATAGCACGGATAAAAGAGAAGGAGGAAATTCATGCAGGATATTTTAGTTGTAGTAGACATGCAGAATGATTTTATCGATGGCGCTCTTGGAACAAAAGAGGCTGTCACAATCGTTCCCAAAGTAGAAGAGAAGATTCGAAATTTCAAAGGAACAGTTCTTTTTACACGAGATACCCATGAAACATGGTACCTGGATACCCAGGAAGGAAAGAAGCTTCCTGTGAAGCACTGCATAAAGGGAACAAAGGGCTGGGAAATAGCTGATGGTCTCTATGTCGCAGGCGCAGATTGTATCGACAAGCCGAATTTTGGATGGCCGAACTGGAATGAGCGCAGCTTTGATGAGATTGAGCTTGTGGGATTGTGTACTGATATATGTGTTGTATCAAATGCACTTATTCTAAAAGCACAGTTTCCGGACGTGCCGGTTTCAGTGGATGCATCGTGCTGTGCAGGTGTCACACCGGACAGTCATGAGGCGGCACTAATCACCATGAAGATGTGTCAGATTGATATTAAATAAGCGGGTTACTATATGTCATTTTTAAAAATAAGAGGTTACAGGAAAATATGATTAAAGAAAATCCGTCATGCCGGGGAATGCGCGTGGCGGATTTTTCGTGTGTAAATTGTTTGTGGCTGATACATTTTAGATACAAGTATCTGTTAATATAGAAAAAGCAATGCATAATCCTGGCTGATACATGCTCCTTAGGATTGACAGCAAAAGAAGAATATGCAAAGATTTATATAAAGAACATAAAATTTTAGAAGGAACAACATGATAGAAATACTTATAGTGGAAGACGAAAAACCGATATCGGACCTCATCAGATTAAATCTCATGAAAGCAGGCTATACCTGCACCTGTGCCTTTGATGGTATGGAGGCAGCAGATATTCTGGAAGAGAAAAATTTTGATTTGATAATACTTGATGTAATGCTGCCGAAGCTAAACGGCTTTGAGCTTATGGAATACATAAAACCACTTGGCATACCTGTGATATTTCTCACAGCCAAAGCCTCTTTAGATGACAGGCTAAGAGGCCTTACGTCCGGTGCTGAGGATTATATGATAAAGCCTTTTGAGATAGTTGAGCTTTTAGCCCGGGTAAATATAGTGCTAAGACGTTATAATAAGATGGAGCAGCAGCTTACCTTTAAGGACATAACTATCGATACGAAAAACCAGAATGTATCAAAGGCAGGGAAGCATATAGAGCTTACACCAAAGGAATTTGAGCTGCTTGAGCTTTTGATGCGCAATAAAAATATCACACTTTTCAGAGAAAAAATATATGAAGAAATATGGGGAAGTGAGTACTCTGTCGAGTCGAGGACTCTCGATCTTCACATACAGAGACTGCGCAAAAAGCTTGATATAGGAGACAGCCTTAAAACCGTATTTAAGGCAGGATACAGGCTGGAAGAATAGAAAACTAAAGACCATTAAATATGGGTAAGCGTAATATACAAAAAGAGGGATAAATGAAATTCAGGTACAAGGTATTGTTCACAAATTTAATACTGCTTTCACTTGGACTGGGGCTGGTGGGATACCTCATGATACACAAGAATTTTGAGCTTGCGAAGCAGACACAGCTTAAAAATGCTATTGTGCAGAATAAATCTGGTACAGTCCTCTGTGGAGTATGAGCTTTTGCAGCTTTTAAATTCAGTTTCCGATAATTCTGAAACTTCGAACAATAATACAGATAACAATAATGCAGATAACAGCAATGCAGAAAAGAGCAGCATTTCCGCATCATCAATAGCCGCGCAACTTCCGCAGATCGGAAGCCGTGTAAGCAGCAGTGTGCGCTCAAGGGATTCATTTTTCTATATATATTTTGATGGTGAAAAAGTATATACAGATGATAAAAGTGATGCAAGGATAGGTGATACACTTTTCAAAAATCTCACAACAGGAAACAAAAACTATGTGATTAAAGAAGAATCCCAAAAGCACTATATCTATGTTACTTCGCAGAGTGTGATAGATGAAAAAAAATCTCTGGATAGTAAGTAAATGCGATGCATCAGAGGCGTATACACTGCTTGATGAGCAGATAAACTATTTCAGGCTGATAATAATAGTCATATTGATTGCAGAGTCGGCAGCAATGTATTTTATCAGCAGGTACATGACAAAGCCGCTCGAGAAGCTTAACCATGTCAGCGAGGAAATAGCGCAGGGGGATTATGCCACAAGGGTAAACGTAAAAAGTCATGATGAGATAGGGCTTCTTGCGCAGAAATTTAATATCATGGCGCAGGCAGTATCGGATCATGTAGACGAGCTTAACGATATGGTGCACAGGCGTTGAGCAGTTTGTAGCGGATTTTACCCACGAGATAAAAACCCCTATGACGTCAATTATTGGATATGCAGACACGATGCGTTCAATGGAGCTTCCGAGAGAGGAACAGATGATGGCGCTTGGATATATTTTTTCGGAGGGAAAACGTCTGGAGAGCATGTCGCAGAAGCTTTTTGAGCTGATATATCTGCGCCGGCATGATATTGAAAAAGCGCGGGTTCATATGGCAGATCTTTGTGCAGAGGTGGTAAAGGTTGTTGAGCCTGCATACGAAAACAGGCATCTTACTATAGAAACAGAGATAGAGGATACTGTGCTGACCGTGAATAGAGAGCTTTTGGTTACAGCACTTGTCAATATGATGGATAATGCAAGAAAAGCATCAGAAGAAGGTCAGCAGGTTGAGGTTACAGGAAAATTTGTGGACAAAATGGCTTGTAATATACGTAAAGATAAAACGGATATAGGCGAAGCCGAATCAGCAGATGACGGGAAATGTATGAGGGCATATGAAATCTGCATAATTGATCACGGAATTGGAATGACTAAGGAACAGGCGGCAAAAAACTGTGATGAGTTTTATATGGCAGATAAATCCAGAGCCAGAAAAGAGGGCGGTGCCGGAATCGGAATGTCGCTTGTGGCAATCATTTTAGAGCACCATAATGCAGTACTTTCAGTGGAAAGTGAACCCGGATGCGGAACAACTATGAGGATTTTTGCTGCGTGGTAATCTGAACGCAATATAGATAAAAAAATGGTAAATTCGTAAGATTTAAAGGAAGATATGAAAAAAGACAGCTTCAAATTAATAATAATGTCTGTTGCAGTAATCTGTATAGTAATAGCAGGCATCATGGTGCCGGGCATAGTGCTTGAGGCAAACCAGAAAAGTGAACATGATCATGTGGCGAAGGTCCCTAAAAGCTATCTGCCTTCAGGCTCTGTAATGGCAAAGGAAGCATCTGTCAATCTGAAATTGTCAGAGAAGCTCTCGCTCATAGATGGGCAGTGGGACAGCACGACAGATGACGCCGCCTCTTATGAGATGGATGAGCAGGATTATCAGGCAGTTGCCGCATGCAGAAAAAGCATGGAAAAGCTTTATGACGAAAAGCTCTATCCTGTAAATCTTTCACCTGACTATTCTAACTGGTATACATGGGAGGCAGCAGCGAAAAAGGCATCGGATAATACCTTTAACACATATACGGCATATTACTGGATAATCAGGTTTGAGAAGTATGATGGTACACAAAATCATACAATCTGGATGCTTGAGGATGGGACAATCATTATGGCAAAAGCACATATGAAGGATATTAGTGATATGAGTGAATATAAAGAGGTTTTGCAGGCAGATGATGAATCACAGGCAGAAAATGATTTGTCTGCTTACAAAGGATATTTTGACTACAGCGGGATAGATTTTTCAAAGCTTAACCTGATATCCGAGACAACAGCAGTGGAGCAAAAAAATAATGAAAGCTATGAGGTGCTGCAGTTTTTACAGGAAAATGAATATGTATATGCGATTCATGAGAAGTGATATAGACCCGGTTTGCATAAGTATGTGCAGACCGGGTTTTTATAATAAAAATGCAATGTATGATACAAAAAGTTTACAACTGACATATATACTCATTATAACAACATGGAAGATAACTATTCTGAATAGTCACCGGGAAAGAAAAAAAGGGAGGAGAGCTACATATGGATAAAAGGGGTAACATGTCTTCACGAAATATGAGATTATTTGCAGCAATTATGACACTCATCGAGGCACTTGTCCTCACATCACTGGCAGGCTGTGTAGATAAAAAGGTAGATTATGGCACTGATACAGAAAAATTGACAAAAAGTGCTGTATGCAATGTAAAGGATTTTAGTACAGATGAGACCTACAGCGATGAGTTTTCCGTGCAGACAGAAATTGGAAATGTAAATATAGATATAAGTGCAAAAGTGGAACTGCCTGATTGTAAGACAATGTCAGTAGTTGAAGTGGAAAAGATACCTTATACTGCAAAGCTCAAGGAAAAGGTATTGAAGGCATACTTTGGAGAGTCGCAGATTTATTACTATGATAAAGAACATTGGACAAAAACACAGCTTCAAAATCTTATTGATTCCATAAATTCCTCAACAACACCAACTGATACATCTGGCACAGGAAACAGAGCTGAGTTTTTGAAGGAATATACGCATTATCTGGAAAATGCCGGGGATGAATGGACTATAGCTACAGAGTATGATTCATGTGATGAGTTTGTAGGAAAAAAAGGAAACACTTGGTATAACGTGAATTTTGTTGCAGATGGTGATGAAAATAAATGGCTGTCGGGAATTGGCGCAGGTCCGATTGAGGGATATACCAAAAAGACAGGAAGTAATGAATACGAGTGGAGCAATATATTTAACGATGGATATGTGCAGCAATACTTTGGACCGGATTCACTCATGGAATATGATACGGTATATGATATCACGGATTCACAGGATACATCGGGAGAGGAAATTGAGCAGGAGGAAAATGAATCGGGTATCACAATAGAAGAAGCGGGGAATATGATAGACAGCTTTTTGAAAGAGACAGGTTTTTCATCCATCCCGCAGACTGAGAGCTCGCAGCTGAAATGGAGTGGATATAACGAAAGAGCCGATCATGTGTATCAGGAAGATGATATACATGAGTGTGTAAGTGGTTATAGATTTTACTACAATATCGGAGTTGGCAAAATATTATTTGATGATGCTTTAAACCCGATGGATTACAGCGGATACAATATGAAATATGGTGATAGTATAGAGGATACTTTTGATAATGAATTCTACAATTTTTATATTGATAATATGGTATAGGTACTTTTTATATAGACTGCCCGGTAAGTATAGTAAGAAAACAGGAAAATGTAGAAATGCTTCCTTTAGAAAATATATTTGATATTGCCCGGGATGAACTTAAAAACAATGCTGATGAATATGTACTGGATACAAATGTAAAATATTACACTTTAAAACTTGCATACATAAGGGTAAACAACCGGACTGATATGCAAAAATACAGTTATATTCCGGCATGGAGTCTGGAATTGCTGCAGAAAGACACTACAAATGCATGCCCTGTATTTATCAACGCGATTGACGGAAGTGTGATACATCCGGACGATCTGAGTTAAGATACAGAATGTTTACATCGGACCGTACTTTCACAGTAATAATTATGTTGTAGAAAAAATGTGACATATCAGGGAGGATTGGCATATGAGAAAACATACAAGAATATTTGCAGCGATTATGACACTCATCGAGGCACTTGTCCTCACATCATTCACAGGCTGTGCCGGCAAAAAAGTAGATTATGGGAATGAGAGCGAAAAGTAAAGAGACAAAAAATAATGTCTGCCTTAGCTGATATCAGGGCAGACTCCGGCTGGAATGAAAACTTTACAATACAGACCGGTAATGGCGAGAAAACAGTATATGTAAATGCAAATATTGTAGTTCCGGACTTTGATAACATGTCGGTTGTTGAGGTGGAAAATGTAAAGATAGATGCTGATTACAAAAAGCGTTTTCTGGATTTATATTTTGGTGGGAACGAGTACTATTATCACGATCCGGATCATTATACTGTTGACGAACTGAATGAGGTCATAGAGTACTGGCAGAAAGAACAGGATGATACTTACAGGGAGTGGTTGGAACAGCGGCTGGCTGAATACAGGGATAAGCTTGAAACGGCAAAGACTACTTATACCGTGGCAAAGGATCTCGAAAACTGTGAAGTATTTGCAGGCTACAAGGGTGATGTGTTCTGTGAGGTGGAGTTTGAGGCTCACAAGGTACATGCTTACGCCTTGCATCAGTCCGGGACAGATTACGGTCCACCATCTTTAAGGAATGAGGACTATGATACCATAACGCAGACTTTTCAGGATGATGATCTAAAGGATAAGGCAGACGAGACCTCAAATGAGGGCAGTAAATCTGCCGCATCAGCCAAAAAAGAAGCCGGGAATTTCCTTAGTAAATTGGGAATGCAGGATCTGGTGGAACGAGGTGAATGTGAGTGCAGCTGGATAGTTTTTAATATTGACAGCGAAAAGGAAAATGACTATCAGACAGCAGCGTGGGGATATTATTTATTCATACGCGACCGGCATAGACGGCATCACATTTAAGGATGGATTTGATATGGATACCTATTTGTCGGTGTATGAAGCAAATGATAGTGATATAGATGATGTTACACTGCCTGACAGTACACTTCTTACAGTCACGGATGATGGAATAATCGATGTGCAGTTGGAATATCCGGTAAATGTAACACAGATCTATAAGGATGTGGAGCTTATTTCTCTGAAAAATATAGAGCAGATCATCAAGGCGGAGATTACGGAAAATCCTGATAAATATGATACCGCGGCAACATTCAATAAGCTGCAGCTTAGTTATTTGAAGATAAGAAGTGACAGTGAACAGGGAAAATACAGCTATGTTCCGGCGTGGGTACTGTCACGTATGGTAGACTCCAATGAGCAAAATGCTATCTTTGTAAACGCTATAGATGGCACGATCATAAGGATTGATGAACTCATATAAAATTTAGCTAATGGATCGGGTTCATATTTTGATGGAAAAGATGTGGAAAATATATGATTAATAAAAAGAAAAAATATATAGGGCGTTTGACACTTACCGCTGCAATTACCTCTATTTTATTTTCAGGATGTGGGGTGGCACAAAAGGAGCTTGCACAGACGGACAGAGCTTCCTACGAGAAAATATCATACCAGACAGTTACGGTACAGAGCGGTTCACTCACACCTCAGACTACCATCAGTCTGAGCGCGCAGGGCTATACCAGGTTTTCCTATGGTGCGACAAACACGGAGCTTACGCTCGAAAAGGTAAATGTGGCAGTGGGTGATCATGTGAAAAAGGGCGATATACTGGTGGCTTTTAAATCCGGGGAGATACAGAAAAAGATTGAGGACTACAGCGGGCAGATCAGTCAGAATAAGCTTCTGGCAGAGCACTACAGGGCTATTATGAAAATCGATGATACTCAGGATTATTCAAGCGATATTGCCCAGCTTGATAAGGATACAGAGGTTGCGCAGCTTTATCTTGATGAGGCAGAGGAAAAACTGTCGAGATATCAGATTACGGCATCCGAGGATGGCACGATCACAGCAATGAACAATTCACTTTTGGCGGGAGTTTTTGAACCGGGCAGCAATCTTATAACAGAAATCAGCGGAAACGGCAATTACGAGGCTGACAGACCGGAAGGTTATGACTTTAATGTAGGTGATGTATACACGGCAACAGCATCTGATATAGAGTTTGAACTTAAGGTAAAAGAGGTGGACGATAAAAAGGTTGTTTTTGAACCGGTATCGGACATGTCGGCAGTATCGGATGCACAGATATTTTCCATGGAAGTGACGCGCCCTGCTATAGAAAATGCTGTGTATGTGCAAAAGGACGCAGTACATGAGAAGGATGGCAGGTATTTTGTATACACACTGGATGAGAATGGATACAGACAGGCGGTATGGATAAGTGCCGGAGATCAGGTGGGAGACTACCGGATCATCACAGAAGGACTTAAAAGCGGGGATGAGGTTGGTTTTGCAGTGAAGAACAGAAACCTTTTAATCAATAAAAAAACTGGCAGTACTGGGATATGTGTATCGTTTGTGGCAGGCGGCTGTGGAAAAATGACAGAAAGCAGCATACCAAAACTTGAAGAACCTGTAGCGTTAAATGAAGCCTATAGACCTGTGGAATACGGTACGATCGGCTCTATGCAGGTGCTGATGGCTACCGCAGTTCCTAGGGATTACTGCAATTACTACAGTGCCAATGTAAATATTTCACAGATATATGTGGAGCCGGGAGATACAGTAAATGCGGGGGATGTGCTTGCAGTCTGTGATGTGGATGAGGCAAAAAAACAGTTGCAGGAATGTAAGGATGCGCTGGCGCATGAGAATGAGACATATGAGATATCCGCTCAGATCTCGGAAACACAGATCAAATTATGGGAGAGTCAGGCAGCACAGCAGGATAATAATGAGCATAATAAGATTGACACGGCTGATGCGTATGAAATCAATACAGACACAAATATTGATGAACAGGCAGCGGATACGGACAAATTTTCAACAGAACAGACTGAGAAAAATGAGAGTACAGGCGAGGATTACAATAAGCAGATCGCCACAGAACAGGAAAATCAGCGGTACGATAAGCAGCTTCACGAATACCGCGTGCAAAAGATCAATGAGCAGATGGCTTTATATCAGCAGATCGTTGATGATGGAACGCTTAAGGCAGCCCACAGCGGTCTTGTCACTTACACTAAGAAGCTGACAGGTGGAAGGTCTGCTGCGGCATACGAGAATATAGTCATTGTCTCCGATACGGATGACCTTGTGCTGGATATAAAAGATACAGCCATAAATGAGTACAAATACAGCGATTATGACAAGAAATATGTGATAGTCGATGGCGAAAAATATGATGTCACCGAGTCTCAATATACATCAGAGGTTTTGGTACTTTCGAAGATAAACAACCGCTATCCGGATGTGTGCGTGGAAAGCAGGGAAAAGCTGTTTCTTACGGCAGGACAGATGTATCCAGTATATTTTGAAAAGACAAAAGCAAATCAGGCACTTGTCGTGGGAAAAGATTCCATCTATAAGGATGGCGATACCAGATATGTCTATGTGAAAAATGATGAGGGCGGCCGCGAGAAACGCATCATAACAACAGGTGAGTATGATGAAAACTATACACAGGTCACAGAGGGCTTAAAAGAGGGGGAGCTGGTCTACTATAATTCTACAGATCAGGTTCCGACAAGGTACAGCAAATATACGGTAACAAGGTCTGACTTTGATATAGCAAACTACGGTGTGAGCTACAGCAGATCTGACGCAGGGACGATAACCGAAACTTGTGATTATGAAGGGCAGATCATATCGGTCAATGTGAAGCAGGACGATACGGTAGAAAATGGGATGCTGCTTTACGTGGTGGATACCGGAGAGGGCAAAGCTGCCATAACAGAGGCAAAAATGAGATCGACTCGGAGAATGAATCCTATGCGCACAAGATCGCAGATTACGATAAACAGGTAAAAGATTTATCTGAAGGTGGTAGCAGCGCAGAAGAAAATAACAAACAGGATGAAAAGCCGGATACAGCATATGAAGAGCAGCAGTTGAAATTGAACTTACAGCTGCTTGATCTGCAGAAAAAACTTGCCGGTGCAGACCACACCTATCAGCTTTCCCGGCTACAGTCAGCATATGACAGCATAAGCGCAGGAAATGACGGCAAAGGAAATATTTCAGTATATGCCAAAAATGACGGAAAAGTTTCAAAGGTGAGTGTCAAGGCAGGAGATAATGTGGAGGAAGGCTCAGATATCCTGCAGATAACCGGAAATTCCACGGACGTACTGCAGGTCCTGGTAAAGGATAGCAATAACTATAAAGTATATACGGACAATATAGCAGATGTGGGAGAGCGCGTATCACTTGAGCTGGACGGTACAACAATCTACGGAAACTGTATCGGTTTTGCCGGTTACGGCAGGCAAGCTCAAAGGGGATATATAAATCAGGATGATAAAGGTGTGCATATTACAGGAAACACAGATTCAGGATATGGAAATGCAGCATTTTATATAAAACTTGACAATGGAATACCGGATGATCTGACCAAGGCATCTGCTGTAAAGTTTTCTTATGTTTCTTTTAAAAAGGTGGTAGTGGTGCCGACTTCGATAATACACAAGCAGGTCAATCCGATGGACAAGGATGATATATCCTACTATGTGTGGAAAATTGATGGGGACAGCGTGGTAAAGCAGCCGGTAATATTGGGCGATTATACATCAGGCAGCAATACATTTGTGCTTTACGGTATTGATGAGGGCGATGAAATATGTTTGGCTTCGTAATTAATAAATTAAAAAACAGAAAATGGTTAAATTTGTGTCTGCTTATGGGAGTGGCTTTGTTTATAGCACTTTTTGTGTGCCACGCTATGTTTGAAAAGGGTGCGGGAAATCAGATACTCGACAGACTTTTTACGGATCATGCCACACAGCAGAATGAGTTTCCTGCACAGATGAGCCGCGAGGGAACATATGCGGTGGCAGATTATCCTGATTCGCAGTCAGTACTTGATAAGCTGTCAGGATACGAGCAGAAGTGGACTGAATATGTGGATATAAACAAGGTTTCCTCACAGCAGCTTATCACACTCCCAGGAGGACGCGCAGATACAGAGTTTGGAGGACCTAACAATTATTTTACAATAGGATATCTGCCGGGACTTTCGGAGTACGCGGATGTTGTAAAATCTCAGACTGACACAGCCACATTCGAATGCAGTATAAGCGAAAAGACAATGGATCACTACGGACTTGTAGCAGGTGAAAAAATCTATTTACATGTACCTGATGGCAGTGGGAAAAAGGAAATTACTTTCGTCATATCACAGATCTGCCGTGAAAAAGATATAAACAATCCATATTGGGCCAAGACGCTTTCGGATATGGGCGATGTGATATTTGTTTCGCAGGATGTTTTTGACGAAATGATGCAGTATTACAGCGAGGACAATATCAGCTACAGTGATTTTCTCATGCTGGATTATACGCAGATCAACACGGAAAATGCCTCACTTTATGATGGGTATATGGAGCAGTTTAAGGATGCTGACAAGCTCTACAATGACAACATCCGTGATACGCTGGAGCGCTTTTTTACACAGCAGAAGACGATAAAGCTGATGCTTTGGGCGTTGGAGCTGCCGTGTCTTGTGCTTTTGATTTTATTTATAAGAATGATATCTGTACAGATACTTTCGCTCGAGCAAAATGACATACTTGTTTTAAGAAGCCGCGGTGCGACAAAATTACAGGTATTTATTTTGTACTTACAGCAGTCGGGAATAATAGCGTTTGCGGGCTGTGTACTCGGAATAGTACTCGGATATATAATGTGCCGGGCTGCCGCATCTACAGACGGATTTTTAAGATTTACGGCAAAGGATATAAGCACTTACAAATTTGTATGGCAGATGCTTGTCTATGCGGTGGCAGCGGCAGTTATCATGGTGCTGTTTATCACAGTTCCGGTGTGGAAAAAATCAAAGGATGCCATATCAGAGCGCAGCAGTAGGGGACGAATATCAAAGAAAAAGCCTCTTTGGGAGAAATGCTTTATAGACGTTATACTTTTGGCTCTGTCAGCATATCTGCTTTACAATTACAACAAGCAGAAGAGTACGCTTGCGATATCTGTTCATGAAACAGGAGCATAGATCCTGTCATGATACTGGACAATTCGCTTTTTATATTTGCAGCGGCACTTTTGTGCGTAAGACTTACCGGACTTATTATTCTGCTTGTGGACAGGCTCTTTAAAAAGCATTTTTCTCCGGCAATGTATGCATCATTTTTACAGCTAAAACGAACCAGATACAATCAGGGATTTCTGGCAGTATTTCTTATCATGACAGTGGCTGGCGGTATTTTTGACGCGAATATGGCGCGCACCATGAACAGCAATATGGAGCAGCGTATCGTCTACAATGTGGGCTGTGATGCGATATACAACGAAGATTTCAGACTCAGGATACAGTACAATAAAAATGGCTCTGTAAACTGGATGTATGACGAGCCTGATTTCGGTAAATACGAGTCGCTCAAAAATGAGGGCATCTGTGACGGTGTCACGCGTGTGCTTGAGGACGAGAGGGTAGACATTTCCGCAGGCAGTGGTTCGGTTTCTGATGCATATCTTATGGCGATAAACACAAAAGAATTCGGTGAGACTGCGAAATTGCAGAGTGACCAAAATGATGATATTAATGACGCGCACTGGTTCAATTACCTGAATGAGCTGGCAAAAGAGCCGGACGGAGTCATCATTTCCTCAAATCTGGCAAAAGATCTGGGACTTAAAGTTGGTGACAGCTTAAATTACTCAAGGTATGTACCGGAGGCTGTCGATGATGATCAGATCTACGCATCCGAGAATGTAAAGGTATGTGCCATAGTAAAAGGTTTTCCGGGCTACGAGCGTTACACCTATGAGACAGATGCAGATGGAAATGTGACCGAGCAGGAGAAATACCTGATCGTTGCAAATTATGCTACGGTTGTGGAAAAGTTCGGCATGACACCGTACAGTGTGTGGATGAACCTGTCAAAAGGAAAAACAGTGATGATATATACAAAAATTTAACATCCGCGCAGCAGCTTATAGACGAGAATAAAAACTCAGCCACAGTGCAGATCACAAACGGTATGTTTACATTAAGTTTTATACTTTCACTGATAGTGTGCTCAGTAGGATTTTTGCTGTATTGGGTTATGACACTAAAACAGAGGGAGCTGCAGTTTGGTATATACCGCGCAATGGGAATGAGAATGAGAGAGGTAAAAGCAATGCTTTTAAACGAGCAGATATTTTTATCATTTCTGCCGCTTCTTGCGGGAGCAGGCATAGGTATAACTGCAACAGCGATGTTTGTAAGGCTCATATCGATCATATATCTGCCGCAGAAACACAATATCGGAGTAAATGTATATATTTATCCATCTGATATGCTGGAGCTTACAGGAGTACTTTTCGTGGCTGTAGCCGTATGCTATGTGGTTATCAGCAGACTGCTTAAGAGTATGAAGATAGCACAGGCACTAAGGCTTGGAGAAGATAGTTAGCAGATAAAAATGATTTTGTGGTAGTCGGTAGAAGGTTTTTATAGCATGGTAAATGAGGTCGTGACATATGGAAAATGCGATAATTGCTCAAAATATAAAAAGATATTTCAAGGCGGGAGATGGTACAACAGTCCACGCACTTGACGGAGTATCCATGGAGATAAAAAAAGGAACACTTGCCATCTTAAAAGGGCGTTCCGGCTCCGGAAAGACCACACTTCTTAATATCCTTAGTGCGCTTGATATGCCGACAGAGGGAAGTGTGCAGTTTCTGGATAAAAATCTCGAGCAGATGACCGAGAAAGACCGGGAAATGCTAAGGCGGTATGAGATGGGATTTGTATTCCAGTCTATAGCACTAATTCCCACGATGACGGCATATGAGAATGTGGAATTTGCCCTTAGACTTGCGAAAAATAAACGTCAGATACAAAAGAATTTTGACTGAAATGGATAATGACATTGGAGATGCAAAAACCGATGTGATAAATGAGAATACGCATGACAGAGTATCAGAGCTGCTCGAGCGTGTCGGACTCTCAAAGCGCATGAACCATATGCCGGAACAACTATCGGGAGGTGAGCAGCAGAGAGTTGCGATAGCGCGCGCTGTGGTTCATCGCCCGAAGGTGGTCTTTGCGGATGAGCCGACAGGAGCACTTGATACCGCTTCTGGATTTGAAGTCATGCGATTGTTCCGTGAGTTGATAGACGATGAGGACATCACAATAGTTATGACCACGCATGATCAAAACCTTATGGAGCTGGGAGATGAAGTGTTTGAGCTTAGTGACGGCATAGTAATTTAAATTAAAAGGGAGAAAACCAGATGATAAACTGCGATGGACTGGTAAAAAATATATGAGACAGACGATAAAAAGGTGATGGCACTGGAGGGGCTTGACCTGACGGTGGAAACAGGGGAGATGCTTGCGGTAATAGGAAAATCCGGCAGCGGAAAATCCACCCTTTTAAATATGATAGGAGGACTGGAAACACCCACGGCGGGAGTGCTCACTATTGACGGAAAAGATATTTCCACATATTCAGAAGCTGAAATGGTGAGATACCGCAGGGACAAGGTGGGCTTTGTGTGGCAGAAAAGTGCCAAAAATCTGTTCCCATACCTGACTGTGCTGCAGAATGTCGAGGCCGTGATGATGTTTGAAAATTCCAGTAATTTAAAGTACGGTGCTCATGATGAGAACAGCGGAAAACATGTAAATAGATGCAGGGACAATAACAAAAGCTATGCCCTTAAACTGTTAAATGCAGTGGGATTACAGGAGCATAAGGATAAGCTTCCGGCTCAGCTATCGGGAGGAGAGCAGCAGCGCGCAGCGATAGCGGTGGCACTGGCAAATAAGCCGGACATACTGCTTGCGGATGAGCCGACCGGAGCCGTGGATACAAGGACTGCTGATACAATCTATGAGCTGTTTCATAAGCTGAACAAAGAGCTTGGTATAACCATCATCATAGTCACACACGATATGGCACTTGCAGGTCGTGTAGACCGCACAGTGCTTATATCTGACGGAAAGGTAAGTACGGAGAAATTGAAGAAACACCCTGCAATGGAATATACGGTATTGGATAAGGCACACAGGATAAAACTCACTGATGAGATGCTTGAGGCAGCGGGGATAGAGTCTAATAAGGTCAGGGTTGATGTGCAGGATGGAAAGCTTGTGATATCGCGGATTTAAGACATATTAAACGTTTAGTGTTATAGAGACACAAAATATATCATTTTCGGTTTTAACAGAGATAAAACCACTATTTCTATTTACACATTCTTTGACATTTTCAAGCCCATATCCGTGGATATCTCCGGCTTTTTTAACCGAAACCTGTGGAATAGGATTGGATATTTCATAAAGTAGCACATGATTTTTCTGGCGCAGCGTACATGAGATGGATGGTTTGTGACCTGCCGGAAAAGCATCGCAGGCTTCTATTGCGTTATCCATAGTGTTTCCAATGATTATGTACAGGTCAACAGGCGAAATGTTGAGGTCAGTATCCAGCCATAGATTAAAGTTTATGGAGATTCCCAGATTGTCTGCTTTATTAGAGCCATAGTTTAGGATACCGTCAACAATGGAATTACCGGTATCAATCATTTGGTCAAGGCTTGAAAACTTTTTCTTTAAGGCAGAGAGCTGGCTTTCGGCTTCAGGTCGTGTTTTCGTAGAAACCAGATTTTCCATTGCCAGCATGTATTTTTTTATATCATGCCAAAGTGCGCGGGATTCGTCCTGACGAGCAATGATATCCTGATAGTAAAGCTCCTGTTTGGCAAGCTGCTCCTGCATACAGAGCTGATTTTTCTGTAATTCATAAGATTTCTTTACTATTTCCGTATATCCACAAACCACTATATTGATAACAAGCATACATATGGTGGTCATCACAAAGGTGGAGTATTTACCATTGTCAATAAAGGTAGTGTACTGGGCAAACAGAATAAATATGCTTGACAGATTGCAGAGCATGAGTGGTATGGCATGCAGTAGAGCCTTTGAATCAAATCGGGCATTGGTAAATAAAATAATTATGACCAGCAAAAACAGATGAATAATCTTGCTTGTGGTATTGTAGATAAGCCGTCCTTCACTTATTCCTAAAAGTTCATTTATTGAAATTCCAAGTCTGGAAAGTACAAACGCACCAATAACATCGGAAAACATCGACGTGACAAAAAATAATATAATAGTATAGGTGATTTGGAATATTTTGCATTTGAAGCGGAAAGTATAGCATAAAAACAAAAATAAGCTGATAATGGCAAGCCGTATAAACATAGGTGTATATAGGTTGATAGCATTATGACCGCAAAGAGTGATATGCAAAATAGGATAATATATCTGCGGGAAGGGTATACAGGTCTAATCTCTTTATGAAAGAAGTAGAAAATAAGCAGGCATTCTATAATAATGGTATATATTTCAATTGGAAAATTCATTTGATGGTACCTCGTATCAAATTGTTAAAGCGCTCTTGGAAAATGGTATGTTTTTTCCGCGAAAGTGGAATTTTGCAGCCGTCAGTCATAGTGACAGCAAGTGGTGTAAAGCTGTCCACATAATTCAAATTGATGCAATAGCTTCTGTGAATCTGTACAAATGAAGGATATGAAAAAACTGAAATCATATTTTCCATTGAATCCTTTATCTCCAATTGTGGATGTATTTGCAAAATGAAAAATAATGTGCCGGTTCAGGCTCTCAAAATATATGACATCGTTTATAGAAATCATTTTCTGAGTTGAACCACATGTTACCGCTGCCTTTTGCGGAAGAATCTCGTCAAGAGCCTCCCTGACAACACTTTGAAACATTGTAATCGTTATCGGTTTGCATAGAAATCGAAAAGCAATTCCATATCCTCGGACTGCATACTGCAGTGCGTTTGTCGTAAAAACTATTACGGGACGAGGAGAATATCCTGCTAAAATAGAGCCAATTTCAAAACCATTTGGCTTATCCATTTCTATATCAAGAAAAATTAAATCATAAAATTGGGATTTAAAAGCCTCAAGCAGGGCAGAGGCAGACAGAAAAGTAGAAATATTGTATGGTAATTTGCATGATTTGCAGTAATTGTAAAGTATATCAATATCTTGTTGTTCATCATCACAAATAGCAATATTCATAAAAATAATCCCCTTATC
>ENA-OQCQ01000025-OQCQ01000025.1-human-gut-metagenome-genome-assembly--contig:-NODE-25-length-17298-cov-1.139421_pt1 | contig 17298 bp, 13 predicted proteins | sample MGYA00242761_ERZ504585 | MGnify/ENA primary metagenome ERZ504585 (study PRJEB26092, sample SAMD00036343) | human gut metagenome | host: Homo sapiens | study: EMG produced TPA metagenomics assembly of... | reverse complement strand
AGAAAAGTTGTAAGATTTCAGAAAAAAAAGACAATGAGGATAGAAGAAGAAAAGCAAGATAAAAGATGACAGGGGGCAAAAAGAGAGGTAAAATAGGAAAAACAATGAAATTTAGATGGAGGTTAGAACATACCATGGAACAGGTGATAAAGAAAAGACTGCAGCAGGTGATGGATGCGTCTGTTGCAAAAGGAGAGACACCGGGCTGTCTTCTGATGGTGATCAAAGACGGAGAGGAGCAGGTTTATCTGGAGAGCGGATATGCGGATATCGAAGCGAAAAAGCCGGTTTCCCGCGATAATATTTTCCGTCTCTACTCCATGAGCAAGCCGATTACCGCGACGGCCATGATGATTCTGGTAGAGCGCGGAATCGTCGATCTGGCGGATCCGGTCAGCAAGTATCTGCCGGGCTTCCGGAACCCGGTTGTATGTACAGCGGATGGGAAGATAGAAAAAGCGGAGCGGGAGATCCTTCTGGAGGATATTATGAATATGACATCCGGGCTGACGTACGGCGGAACGGATGAGACGGGACGGCAGACCGATGCACTTTTTCAGGAGGTGATCCACGGACTTAAGGAAGAAAACGGCGGAACGATCAGTACAGTAGAATTTGCAAACCGTCTTGGAAAAGTCCCGCTTCTGTATCAGCCGGGCCAGTCCTGGAGTTATGGAACGTCGGCGGATGTCGTAGGTGCGGTGATTGAGGTGGCAAGCGGCATGCGCTTTGGGGATTTTCTGAAAAAAGAAATTTTCGAGCCGCTCGGCATGAACGATACCGATTTCTGGGTTCCGGCAGAAAAGCAGGATCGTCTGGCGAAGGTGTATGACTGCAGGGAGGGACAGCCGTCCGTCCGTTATCTGGACAATAACCTTGGCATTCAGAACGATATGGCGTACCGCCCGGCATATGAGGCAGGCGGAGCAGGCCTTGCATCTACCATCGACGATTATGCGAAATTTACGCAGATGCTGCTGAACGGCGGCACCTACAACGGTGTACAGATTCTCCGTCCGACGACGGTAAAATTTCTGGGAGGCCACACATTAAGCGCGGCACAGCAGGCAGGCTTTGATAACTGGATCGGTCTGGAAGGATTTTCCTACGGAAATCTGATGCGTGTTCTGGTAGATCCGACGCGTGCGGTAACGCTGGGAAGCAAGGGTGAGTTCGGCTGGGACGGCTGGCTTGGATGCTACATGGAAGTCGTGCCGGAGCAGAATATGACATTTCTGATGATGACCCAGAAAAAAGATGCCGGAACGTACACCCTGTCCCGGAAGATCCGAAATATTATTTTCAGCGAATAGCTTTTCATGAGAGTGATTCTCAAGTAAGGCCTTCCGGCCCGTCAGATCAGACGAAAAAAGTGCCGGAAAAGAAACAACTTAACGAATCAGACGGAACATATGAGCAAATTGCTGTAAAACTACGTCGAATTTTGTCTAAAACGGATATTTGCAGTGAGACAGATGTATGCTATTTTAGTGTCAGTCGAAAATGAAGGCGATTTCATTACTACTTTCAGAAAAAACAGCAAAAAAGGGATATCGTGTAAGTTTTTGATCAATTTTGAAGGAAATAAAAGAAAAAATTCAAAATTATGAAAAGAAGACCAAAAAGCAGAGAGGATGCAGAAAATATGATTTCGTTACCGTTAAAGTTTGATGAAGTAGAGAGTGTAGAAGAATTTGTAAATATGGTGAAACGCCTGGATTACGACGTTGACGTAAAAATAGGACGATGCGTCTTTGATGCGAAATCCCTGATGAGTGTCTGATGATCGCCGGAAATCCGGATGCGGTTGTAGAAGCCCATACGAACGATATCGAAGCATTTAAAAAGAAATTTAAGGATTACCTTCAGTAAGAAAAAAAAGTCGGAAAGGCACTGTGTGTAAGATGCATGGTGTCTTTTTTGATGCACGAAAAAGCGGGTGAAGTATCTTGCCGGGGAGACGTGTGCATGGTAAAATAAAAGTCTATTGGGATGGAAATAAGAGAATCAAAAGAACGGGCTGATGTAGAAGAAGTTTTTCGTAAAAAAGGAGGCACAAAGTGGAAGAAGAGAAACTGGAAAGAAGCATCAGAAAATCAGAGATTCCCGGACTTACGAGGGAAGAGGAGGAAGCACAGCTTGCGAAGGTGATCGGGATTGCCGAGCAGAATCTGGAACAGGCGAAGGCGGATATCCGGTCGGCGAATGAGGATCTGGCGGATCTGATGGAGACGTATGACGCAAAAGAGGCGGAAGGCCTGGCGCTCTGGAACAACGCGACGGCGAAGCTGAATGCGTACCAGCACGGCATGGCGCGGCTGGAAAAAGCGAGAAAGAAGCCGTATTTCGGGCGGATTGATTTTCAGGATCCGCGGCTTTCGTTTTTAGAGTCCTATTACATCGGGCGCGTCGGCATTTCCGATGAGAAGGCGGAACCGGTTGTGCTGGACTGGCGGGCGCCGATTTCCTCCGTCTATTATGAGAACAGCACCGGGCCGTGCAGCTATACGGTGAGTTCAGAGGGTACTTTTTCGATTGATCTGAAAAGAAAGCGGACGTATGAGATTGAAAATGACCATCTGAAAGACTTTTTTTGATTTCCGATGTGGTAGCGAACGATGAGCTGCTGACAAAGTATCTGGCGAAGAACAAAAAAGCGGTGCTCGGTGAGATCATTGCGACGATCCAGCAGGAGCAGAACCTCATTATCCGCAGATCCCCGAAGACGAATCTGATCGTACAGGGCGTGGCTGGTTCCGGAAAGACGACGGTGGCGATGCACCGGATTTCGTACATCCTCTATAATTACGAGGAGGACTTCCGGCCGGAGGATTTCTATATCATTGGAAGCAACCGCATTCTGCTGAACTACATTACCAGCGTTCTGCCGGAACTCGATGTGTACGGCATCCGTCAGATGACGATGGAGCAGCTTTTTATCCGGCTTCTGTACGAGGACTGGGACGAAGAAAAGTACACGGTACACACCATCGACCGCGCGGATGAGAAAAACAGCATAAAGGGCGGAAGCGGCTGGTTTTTCGATCTGGAAAATTTCTGCCGTACGTACGAGGCAGAGCAGATTCCGCGGGAGCCGGTGCGGCTGGAAAAAACGGGAACATTGCTTCTGGACGCCGAGTATATTGATAACTATTGCAGGGAGCAGTCCACACTTTCCATGGAAGGAAAGATGTGCATGCTGAACGAGATCCTGCTGGCAAAATTTGAGAACGAGGTTTCGGGAAAAGAAGTGACGTTTCCGGCGCGCGAAAAAAAGGCGCTGAAGCGGAAATACGAGAAATATTTTGGAGATGGAAAATGGCGGGGATCCATTTTTGATCTCTATTTACAGTTTCTGGAGCAGCAGGAGGAGAAAGGAAAAGCGGTGGAAGTGCCGGAAAACTCCTTTGATGTCTATGATCTGGCGGCGCTGGCATACCTCTATAAGCGGATCAAGGAAAACGATCCCGTGCGCGAGGCGAGCCATGTGGTCATCGACGAGGCGCAGGATTTCGGGATGATGGCGTACCAGGTGCTTCATTACTGTCTGCGTGACTGTACGTATACCATTATGGGAGATACGTCGCAGAATATCCATTTTTCCTACGGCCTGAACGACTGGGAGGAGCTGAAAAAGCTGATTCTGACCGGCACGTACGATGCGTTCGGCGTTCTGCGGAAGAGTTACCGGAATACGGTGGAGATCTCCGATTTGCAAATGAAATCCTGCGGCACGGGGATTTTGCAATTTATCCGGTGGAGCCGGTGCTGCGGCATGGAACGGCGGTGCAAAAGGAAGCGTTTGCGGATGAGGCTGCGCTTCTGGCAGCTGGAGTGCAGAAGATCAAAGCGTGGCAGGAGCAGGGATATGAGACAATTGCCGTTGTATGCCGGGATGAGACAGAAGCGGCTGCGACGGCGCGGAAGCTGAAAAAATATGTGCCGGTTGTGGAGGAGGATCTCGAGACGGCAGAATTTGGCGAGGGCGTGATGGTGCTTCCGGTTGCGTATACGAAGGGACTCGAGTTTGACGCGGTGCTGCTTCTTGATCCGACAGAAGAAAAATATCCGGAGAATGACGGACAGGTAAAGCTGCTTTATGTAGCGGCAACGCGTGCGCTGCATGAGCTGGCAGTGCTGTATACGGGAAAACTCACAGGAATCCTTGCAAAGAAAGCGCCAAAGGGCCGTCACAACCAGGAATTTGCCATGGAGACGCTGACGAAGGCGAAGGAGTATGAGAAGGTTTCGCTGACGCAAAAAGAGACGCGTGAGGAGAACCGCGCGATCGGCATCCAGGAGATGGACGAGCGGAACAGCCACGGACCAAAAAGGATTGTAATTAAGCCGGAGCAGATACCGGGAAGGGCGCCTGGAAATACAAGCACGACGGGAACAGCGGTGATGCCAAAAAGCAGTACGGGCATGCGGAAAGCAGCGGCAGAAACAGGAAAAGAAATTGCCGCAAAGACGATGCAGCAGCGTGCGCCGGAAGGAGTTTCTGCTGTCTTTGCCGGTGCCGCCTACCGTGGAAAGACAGGCGGCAAAGCACCGGGCAGCAGACCGGCGACTGCAGGAATACAGTCAGAAAAAGCTGAACAGCCAGAGCACATGAATACATCGCCCCTACGCTTTTGGGGCAATTCCGGAAAATGAACTGCTGCGCATGAAGGGCATTCGAGGATCAAGTGCGCGGTGAAATGGGCAAAGAAAGGAAAAGCAGCGGTTGAGATGGCGAGCATGTACGGCATTCTGCGCATCACGCCGATTACGCCGGAGGTCATCCGCATCAGCTTCGTAAAAGGTGTGACGACAAAAGTCCAGGACACGTACTGGAAGCCAAAGGCGGATACCTCGTTCCCCTGGAGTGCAAAGGAATCGAAGACGGCGGTTCTTGTCGAGACAGAGAAGCTGCGTGTCATGGTGGAAAAAAAGGACGGCGCGGTGCAGTTCTTTACGCCGGATCACAAACTGGTTCTTTCCGAGAAACGAGACGAGCCGCGCATGATCGACGGCGGCATGACATGGACATTCTTTGACTGGAGCGGTTCCGAAAAGCTGAAAGCCAAGGGCATTCTCTCGACAGAGTGGCTGGATCTGACCGCGAAGGCGCGCTACGTCTCGTTTGGCGGAAAGCAGGCGCGGATGCCGCTTGTCGTCTCAAACCGCGGCTATGGTATTGCAGCCGCCGCTTCCAGAACGGCACTGCTGTGCAATGTGCGGACGTTTGGAACGTATCTTCATACCGCCGGGGACGGACAGATCGATTATTACTTTATTCTCGGAAAAGACCGGGATGAAATTATAAAACAGTATAAAGAGCTATAAAAGGAGCAGACATTTCATGAAAACTCTGGTAATTGCAGAAAAACCATCTGTGGCACGCGATATTGCACGCGTGCTCGGATGTGCGAAAAAAGAAAACGGAGCACTGGAAGGAAACCAGTATATTGTGACCTGGGCGCTCGGCCACCTCGTGACCTTAAAAGACCCGGAGGACTATGATAAAAAGTATAAGGAATGGAATATGGCAGTTCTGCCGATGATGCCGGAGAAACTGCAGATCAAGGTCATTCCGCAGACGGGAAAACAGTATCACGCTGTGACGACACAGCTTGCGCGGAAAGATGTCGGTGAGGTGGTCATTGCGACAGATGCCGGCCGTGAAGGCGAGTTGGTGGCGCGGTGGATTCTTGACAAGGCGCACAATCAGAAGCCGTGCAAGCGTCTCTGGATTTCGTCCGTTACCGACAAGGCAATCCGTGAGGGATTTGCCAGCCTGAAAGATGCGAAAGAGTACGATAATCTCTACCGGGCTGCTGTTTCCCGTGCAGAGGCGGACTGGCTTGTTGGCATTAACGCAACGCGGGCACTGACATGCAAATACAATGCACAGCTTTCCTGCGGCCGTGTGCAGACACCGACGCTCGCCATGATTGCACAGCGCGAGCAGGAAATCCGAGAATTTGTCCCGAAGCCGTACTACACCGTAATGGCAGCAGCAGGCGGCGCAGTATACACCTGGAAGGACGAAAAATCGGGCGGGACACGGATTTCTGATCCGGAAAAGGCAAAGCAGATCGCAGAAAAAGCAAAACGGTATCCGCTTATCCTGCAAAAAGTAGAAAAGAAGAAAAAACAGAAAGAGGCGCCGCTGCTCTACGATCTGACGGAGCTGCAGCGCGATGCCAGTGCACGGTTCGGTTATTCGGCAAAACAGACCCTGAATCTGATGCAGAGCCTCTATGAGACGCACAAAGTCCTCACGTATCCGCGGACGGATTCGCGGTATCTGACAAAGGATATTGTACCGACTTTAAAAGAGCGCCTCGATGCCGTGAGTATCGGACCGTACAAGACGCTGGCACAGCAGGCGAAGCGCCGTCCGCTGAAGGAAAAGCCAGGTTTTGTGAATGATGCAAAGGTTTCCGATCACCACGCCATTATCCCGACGGAGCAGTATGTGCAGCTTTCTGCACTTTCCAATGAGGAACGCCGCATTTATGATCTCGTGGTGCGCCGTTTTCTTGCGGTGCTGCTGCCGCCCTGCGTATACGAGGAGACTGTGATCCAGGCTTCCATCGAAAAAGAATGCTTTACGGCGCGTGGAAAGCGCATGGTCGAGAAAGGCTGGCAGGAGGCGTACGAGGATAACCGTTATGACGACGAGGACGAGGCGAAAGAAGAGGTGCGGGAGCAGAATCTGCCGCTTTTGCAGGCAGGCATGAAGTTCGACCAGTCAAAGATCAGCCTCCGGGAGGGAAAGACAAAGCCGCCGGCACGCTTTACGGAAGGAACGCTGCTTTCCGCGATGGAGAATCCGGTCCGTTACATGGAAAATCGCGACAGCAGTCTTGTGAAAACGATCGGCGAGGCGGGCGGCCTTGGAACGGTTGCGACCCGCGCAGATATCATCGAGAAGCTGTTCCGCAGCTTTCTGCTGGAGAAAAAGGGGAATGAGATCTATCTGACCTCAAAAGCACGCCAGCTTCTGAAGCTGGTGCCGGCGGATCTCAAAAAGCCGGAGCTGACGGCAAGCTGGGAGATGCAGTTAAACGAAATCGCAAAGGGAAAGAAGCGGCGCGATGCCTTTATGAAAGAGATCCGGAGCTACACGGTGGAACTGATTGAGGGGATCAAAACGGAAGAGGGAACATTCCGCCACGATAACCTGACAAACAAGAAGTGCCCGAACTGCGGAAAACGGCTGCTGGCAGTCAATGGAAAGAATGCAAAGATGCTCGTTTGCCAGGACAGAGAGTGCGGCTACCGTGAAACGGTTTCCCGTACGACGAATGCGAGATGTCCGGTCTGTCATAAGCGCATGGAGATGATCGGAAAAGGCGAGGATGCGACGTTTGTCTGCTCCTGCGGGCACAAGGAGCGCATGACAAAATTCCAGGAGCGCCGCAAAAAAGAGGGCGGCGGCGTGACGAAGCGGGATGTGGCAGCCTACCTGAAAAAACAGAAAAAAGAGGCCGAAGAGCCGGTAAACAATGCATTTGCCGCGGCATTAAAAGGAATCAAATTATAAAAAACGGAGCGTGTCTGCCAGAACGGAAAAAGCGATGGCAGGCGCGCTTCTTTTGTTAAAATCGTAGAGAAAAGAGTCAAAAAAATAGATTGTTTTATGCAGAGTTATGCCGTAAAATAGAAACAAATGGGATAGAAAACCAAAAATTCTGAAAATAAAAACAGGAGGTTTTTCAATGAAACAGACAGATTTGGAAAAGCTGCTGGCGGATATGTCGCTGAAAGAGAAAGTGGACCAGATGCTTCAGTTAAGCGGAGCATTTTATCTGGGAGATGAAAACAGCGTCCTGACCGGTCCGGCAAACGATATGGGAATCGGAAAAGAGGATCTGGAGATGGCAGGCTCCATTCTGGGAGCAGCAGGCGCCGATACGATGAAAAAACTGCAGGACGACTATATGGCAAAACAGCCGCATCACATCCCGATGCTGTTTATGATGGATGTAATTCACGGCATGAAGACGATTTTCCCGGCGCCGCTGGCGCAGGGGGCCACCTTTGATCCGGAACTCTCCGGCGAATGCGCATCCGCAGCTGCAAAAGAAGCATCCGCAGCCGGACTTCACGTTACCTTTTCCCCGATGGTGGATCTTGTGCGCGATGCAAGATGGGGCCGTGTCGTGGAATCCACAGGCGAAGATCCATACCTGAACAGCCGCTTTTCCGAGGCGATCGTAAAAGGCTTCCAGGGCGATGATTTAAAAACACCGGGAAAAGTTGCCTCCTGCATCAAACACTTTGCAGGCTACGGCGGAGCAGTCGCAGGAAGAGATTACAACACCGTAGAGCTCTCAGAGCATACCTTCCGTGAATTCTATCTTCCGGCATACAAAGCAGGCATTGATGCGGGCGCAGCGATGGTGATGACATCATTTAACACGATCAACGGCGTTCCGGCGAGCACCAACAAATGGCTGATGCGCGATATCCTGCGTGGCGAGATGGGATTTGACGGCGTGCTGATTTCTGACTTTGCAGCCATTCTGGAAACCGTTGCCCACAGAAGCTCGAAAGATGCCGCCGATGCAGCGAAAAAAGCGCTGGAGGCAGGCGTGGATATTGATATGATGACATCCGTTTACGCCGCAAACCTCTGCCGTCTCGTAGAAGAAGGTGAAGTGGACGAGCATCTGATTGACGAGTGCTGCCTGCGGATTCTGGAGCTGAAAAACAAACTGGGACTGTTTGAAAATCCATATAAAGATGCGGATGCCGAGAAAGAGAAAGCATACAACCTCTGCCCGGAGCATCGTGCACTGGCGAAAAAAGCAGCGGAGGAATCCTTCGTCCTGCTGAAAAACGACGGTGTACTGCCGCTCGACACTGCGAAAAAGATCGCATTTATCGGCCCGTATACCAACAATCATGAAATCAAGAGCAGCTGGTCCTTCACCGGCGACAGCAAGGACTGCGTGACGATTCAGGAAGCAGCCGAGAAAGTATTCGACGCATCACGCACCACGTATGCAGAAGGATGCCCGGTTATCGGAAACGATGTGGAGCTGATCGGATTTACCGAGACGACACCGAAAAAATACAGTGAGGAAGAGCTTGCTGCCATGGAGCAGAGCGCACTACAGGCAGCAAAAGAGGCCGATCTCGTGGTCATGCCGATGGGTGAGCATTATCTGCAGAGCGGCGAGGCGACCAGCCGTGCCATGATCGATGTGCCAGAGATCCAGATGGAGCTGTTCCACAAAGTGCTGGCCGTCAACCCGAATGTGGTTGTCGTTCTGTTCAACGGCCGCCCGCTGGATCTGCGGGAAATTAGCGTTAAAGCAAAAGCCATTCTCGAGGTATGTTCCCGGGAACCGAGGGCGGAAGCGCTGTTGTGGATGTTCTGACCGGAAAGAAAAATCCGTCCGGCCATCTGCCGATGAGCTTCCCGTACTGCGTGGGCCAGGCACCGGTCAGCTACAACGAGTATTCCACCGGAAGACCGAATCTGCCGGGCATGAAAGAGCGGTTCCGCTCCAAATATCTCGATATTCCGAACGCACCGCTGTATCCGTTTGGTTACGGACTTTCCTATACCACGTTTGATATTTCCGCGGTAACACTGGATCAGAACGAGATGGATAAAAACGGCAGAATTGCAGCGCATGTGACCGTGAAAAATACAGGTGATACGGCTGGCTGTGATGTTGTACAGCTGTACATCCGTGATGATTATTCCGATGTGGTTCGTCCGGTGCGAGAGCTGAAAGGCTTCCGAAGAGTAGAGCTTGCTCCGGGCAAAGAGCAGGAAGTGACCTTCTATATTACCGAAGAAGATCTGCGCTACTACCGTCTCGACGGAACTTTTGGAAGCGAGCCTGGAACGTTTACCGTATTTGTCGGTGACAGCAGCACGACGGAAAACAGTGCGGTATTTACACTGAAATAAATGCAGCAGGAAAAAGGAGAAAACTTATGGAGAAAACAACGAAAAACGGAATCCACCGCATCACACAGGCAGGCGGAAAAACGATTGCCTGGGCGGAGGAGTCCGGTGTAAAGGTATTGGAAAAGATGGATATTACTTTAAAGATCTTGCAAAAACCGGCGAACTGCTGCCGTACGAGGACTGGCGTCTTTCCGATGAGGAGAGAGCGGCAGACCTTGCGGGTCGTCTTTCGATTGAAGAGATTGCAGGCCTTATGCTGTACTCGCCGCACCAGGCGGTACCGCCGATGCCGGGCGGACCATTCCAGGGAACGTTTGACGGAAAAACGTATCTCGAATCCGGCAAAGAGCCGTATGCCATTTCTGACCAGCAGAAGGAATTTCTGGAGGACGAACACATCCGTCATATTCTGCTGACGAATGTAGAAAGCCCGGAAATCTCCGCAAAGTGGAGCAATGAGCTGCAGAAAAGAGCGGAAACACTGCCGTACGGTATTCCGGTCAACCTCTCCTCCGATCCGCGGAACGGAGCAAAGGATTCCGGCGCGGAGTTCAAGAGCGGCGGAAGCGAGATCAGCAAATGGCCGGAGGGCGTTGGTTTTGCAGCCTGCTTCGATCCGGAAGTAGCCGGACAGTTTGCAAAAGATGCTTCCCGCGAATATCGGGCACTCGGTATCACAACGGCACTTGGACCGCAGATTGATCTCTGTACCGAGCCGAGATGGATGCGGTTTGTCGATACGTTAGGCGAAGAAGTGGAGATGTCCAAAAAGCTTACCAAAGCGTACTGTGACGGTATGCAGACAACGGAAGGGGAAGCAGACGGCTGGGGAAAAGACAGCGTCAACACGATGGTCAAACACTGGCCGGGCGGCGGCACCGGAGAGGCCGGACGCGATGCACACTATGCATTCGGACAGTTTGCCGTTTATCCGACCGGAAATTTTGAGGAGCATTTAAAACCGTTTACCGAGGCAGCCTTCCACCTGGACGGACCGACCGACTGCGCATCCGCGGTTATGCCGTACTACACCGTATCCTACGGCGTGGACAAGAAAAACGGCAAGAACGTCGGAAACTCCTACAGCGAGTACCTGATCAAGGATCTGCTGCGCGGAAAATATGAATTCAAAGGCATTGTCTGCACCGACTGGGGCATCACCAGGATCCGGAGAAGACGATTGAGGGATTTGGAAGCCGCTGCTACGGCGTGCAGGATATGACCGAGGCAGAACGGTGTCTGCTGGCGATCACAAACGGCGTTGACCAGTTCGGCGGAAACAGCGAGTCCGGTCCGATTGTCGAGGCGTATAAGATCGGCTGTGAGAAATACGGCGAGAAAGCGATGCGTGAGCGCATGGAGCTGTCCGCCAAACGTCTTCTGATCAACATTTTCCACTGCGGCTTGTTTGAGGACCCGTATCTTGATCCGGAAAAATCCGCAAAGATTGTAGGATGCGAAGAGTTCTTCCGCCATGGCTATGAGGCACAGCAGAAATCCATCGTCCTGCTGAAAAACAGTGCGAAACGCGCACCGGAAGGACAGAAGGGTGTGCTGCCGCTGAAGAAAGGTTTGAAGGTTTATATTCCGGAGAGAAAGATCGGACCATCCAAAGCGTTCTTCCGCATCGATCTGCCGGCAAAAACCGAAGATCCGCTGCCGGATGGACTGCCGTCCAAGTACGGTACACGCGTGGTATCACCGGAGGAGGCCGATGTGGCGCTGGTATTTATCGAAAGCCCGGCATGCAACCCGTATTCCACCGAAGATCTTGCGAACGGCGGCAACGGCTATCTGCCGATTACACTGCAGTACCGCCCGTATACGGCGAAAAAAGCGCGTGAGGTGAGCATTGCCGGCGGTGATTTCCGCGAGAATTTCACGAACCGCAGCTATCTTGGAAAGACAAACACTGCCTACAACGAGGCTGATCTCGACAATATTCTCGAATGCCGCCGCGCGATGGGCGACAAGCCGGTGATCGTCTGCGCAACCGTCAACAACCCGATGGTGATGCATGAATTTGAAGCCGAAGCCGATGCGATCGTCGCAGAGTTCGGTGTTTCGAGAGCCGCTGTGCTCGACGTTGTCTTCGGCGGTTACAACCCGACCGGCCGTCTGCCGATCCAGATGCCGAAGGATATGGATGCGGTTGAGGAGCAGAGCGAGGACCGTGCGTTGGATATGGAAACCTATATTGACAGCGAAGGACATAACTATGACTACGGTTATGGCATGAATTACGAAGGCGTTCTTCCTGCATGGAAAAAGTAAAAGAATAACAGAAAACCTGATCGGCACCGGGACCGCGTGTGTTTCGGTGCGATATTGGAAACAAAAGACAGAATAAGGAGGACTTAATAAAGAGATGATTGTTCCAAAATATTTCGAAGATTTCGATCACCTGCATGTGAATACCATGCCGAACCGTGCCTACTACATTCCGGCATCCCGCCGCATGGAGGATCTGGTGGAGAACCGGGAGGCGTCGGACCGCTTTTTCCTGCTTTCCGGCGACTGGAAATTCTGCTATTTTACCAGTGTTTACGATGTAAAAGAGGAGTTTTTCGCAGAAGGATACGACACTTCTGCATTCGAGACGATTCCGGTGCCGTCCGTCTGGCAGAATTATGGCCATGACCACCATCAGTATACGAACGTCCGCTACCCGTTCCCGGTGGATCCGCCGTATGTGCCGTATGAGAATCCGTGCGGTGCGTACGTGAGAACGTTCGAGTGGAAAAAACAGGAGGAAGCACCGAGGGCATTCCTGAATTTTGAGGGCGTGGATTCCTGTTTCTACGTATGGATGAACGGCAGCTTCGTCGGCTACAGCCAGGTGTCTCATTCTACGAGTGAATTTGATGTAACAGACTTCTTAAAAGATGGCACCAACACCATCGCCGTACTGGTGCTGAAATGGTGCGATGGAAGCTATCTCGAGGATCAGGATAAATTCCGCATGAGCGGCATTTTCCGCGATGTCTATCTGCTTGCAAGACCAGAAAAAGGCATCCGCGATTACTTTGTAAAGGCAGCGCCGGACGCATCGTACCAGAATGGAGAAGTTTCGATTGCGATTACCTGGAATGACGGGGAACCGCAGGAAGGAACGGCAAAGCTGTTTGATGCAGAAAATCATCTTGTGGCAGAGGCAGCGTTTGGCGGCGATACGGTTCAGATGCATGTAAAAGATGCACATCTGTGGAATGCCGAGGAGCCGTATCTGTATACGCTGGTGCTGGAGACGGCGGGTGAGGTGATCACTGATCATGTCGGCATCCGTGAGATCCACGGCGAAGGACGGTGTGCTGTACCTGAACGGCGTGAAGATCAAATTCCACGGAACAAACCGCCACGACAGCGATCCGGTGACGGGATTTGCAATCAGCCTTGCACAGATCAAAAAAGATCTGAAGGTAATGAAAGAGCACAACATCAATGCGATCCGGACCAGCCATTACCCGAATGCGCCGTACTGTTATCAGCTTTATGACCGTCTCGGTTTTTATGTCATCGATGAGGCGGACAATGAGAGCCACGGCACAGAGGCAATTTATGCGAATTACACGAGCTGGGAAGAGTATGCGAAGAACTGGAATAAACTAATTGCGAACAATCCGGTATTTACCGAGGCAACCGTAGACCGCACACAGCGTTGCGTAGAGCGCGATAAAAACCGCCCGAGCGTTGTCATCTGGTCGATGGGAAATGAGTGCGCATACGGCTGTACCTTCGAGGCGGCCTTAAAGTGGACGAAGGAATTTGATCCGACGCGTCTGACGCACTATGAGTCGGCACGGTATGTGGATGATCCGAAGAAATACGATTACAGCAACCTCGACCTCTACAGCCGCATGTATCCATCACTCGAGGAGATCAAAAAAGAACTGGTGGAGTACGGGGATAAGCCGTATATCATGTGCGAATACTGCCATGCGATGGGCAACGGCCCGGGAGATCTTGAAGACTACTTTGAACTGATCCACAGCGAGGAGAAGATGTGCGGCGGCTTTATCTGGGAGTGGTGCGACCACGCGATTGATATGGGAAAAACGATCGAGGGAAAGAAGATGTACGCGTACGGCGGCGACCACAACGAGTATCCGCACGATGGCAACTTCTGCATGGACGGACTTGTTTATCCGGACCGCACACCGCATACGGGACTGATGGAATTTAAAAACGTGTATCGTCCGGTGCGCGTGACGGGATATGATGCCGAAAAGGGTACACTGACCATCAAAAACTATATGAATTTTGTGAATCTGAAAGATTACGCTGTGCTCGGCTATGAGGTGCTTGTGGACGGCGAAGTGACGGAGAGCGGTAAGATTACAGATGAAGCACTGCTGGAGCTTGCGGCAGGCTGTGAGAAGACGATTCCGCTTGCCATTTCCGTGCCGGAGCAGGGAAAATGTGCGCTGAAGGTTACCTGGTATCAGAAACAGGCCACTGAGGTGCTGCCGGAGCAGTTCGAACTGGGATTTGAAGAAGTTCCGGTGAAAACGAAAGATAATCAGAACCAGAAGGCAAAAGAGATGATGAAGCGCCCGGAGGGAACGGCTTCGTTTGGATGGAAAGAGGACGATCATTATCTGACGGTATCGACGGAACAGTTCAGCTATACCTATAATAAGTTCACCGGCCTGTTCGAGGGAATGTGCTATGCCAACCAGAATCTGCTCGACCGTCCGATGGAGCTGAACATCTGGCGTGCGCCGACAGACAATGACCGCAATATCAAGAATACCTGGATGCGTGCGCAGTATGACCGCACCGTGACGCGGGCGTATGAGACAACGGCAAAAGAAGAAAACGGGTGCGTGGAGATCGAGACAAGCTATTCGATTTCGTCTCCGGCTCTGCAACGGATCCTTGCAGGTGTGATCAAATGGACAATTTGCAGCGACGGAACGACCGATGTCCATGTAGAAGCAAAGAAAGACCCGGTATTCCCGGTTCTGCCGCGTTTTGGCCTGCGCCTGTTCCTGCCGGAATCGTTTGCAAAACTGACCTACTGCGGCCTCGGCCCGGTGGAGAGTTACGTGGATAAGCACCAGGCAAGCTATCACGGCGTTTTCCACAGCACACCGGCAGAACAGCAGGAGGACTATATCCGCCCGCAGGAGAACGGCAGCCACTACGACTGCGATTATGCAAGTCTTGCCAGTGATCGTGCGGTATTGACGGCAGTGGGCGAGAAAACCTTCTCATTCCAGGCATCTATTTACACGCAGGAGGAGCTGACCGCGAAAGCCCACAACTATGAGCTTCAGCCGTGCGGAAGCACTGTTTTCTGCATCGACTACCGTCAGGCCGGGATCGGATCGGCAAGCTGCGGACCGATGCTGCTGGAAAAATATCAGCTGAAAGAAACCGAAATCAGCTTCGATGTGCGGCTGAAACCGGAACTGCTGTAAAGTGTAGAATTTGAAAAATAAGAAAAGCGCTGTGCCCTCTCTCTGAAAGGTGAGGGAACGGCGCCTTTTTATATGATGTACAAAAAAAGTCTTGATAAACCTATTGAATCGCTATGAATATAGGATTATAATGGACGAAATTATAATTCAAATCCAATCCAGGTGATTCTGGAAAGAGAAAAGGGAAGGAGAAAATCAAGCATGAGTGAAATTACAAGAGATGAGGCATTTACTTTATTAAAAAAATACAACAAAGATCCCTTCCATATTCAGCATGCGCTTACCGTAGAGGCCGTGATGAAATGGTATGCAAGAGAGCTTGGCTATGGGGCAGAAGAGGAGCACTGGGGTATTGTCGGACTGCTGCATGACATTGATTTTGAGCTGTATCCGGCAGAGCACTGCCTGAAAGCACCGGAGCTTCTGCGGGAAGGCGGCGTGTCGGAAGATATCATTCATGGTGTCGTTTCCCATGGCTGCGGCATTACCATTGAGTGCGGCGTCACACTGGATGTGGAGCCGGTGCATGAGATGGAAAAAGTTCTGTTTGCAGCAGATGAGCTGACGGGACTGATCTGGGCAGCTGCGTTGATGCGGCCTTCGAAGAGCACAAAAGACATGGAACTGAAATCCTTAAAGAAGAAATATAAGAGCAAAGGCTTTGCAGCAGGATGTTCGAGAGAGGTCATTGAGAGGGGCGCCGATCAGCTTGGCTGGCCGCTGGAAAAATTACTGACTATGACCCTGCAGGCAATGGCCGACAGCGAGGATGAGATCAATCAGGAAGTGGAAGCAGAACAGAACGCATAAAAAACAGTCTGAGTTTCGGTGTAAAAACGGGAACTCAGGCTGTTTTTTTGCATGGCGCATCTTTTTCCCAGGCATTACCATTTCTTTTTTTGTTAGATCGCAAGAAGAAAATACGGAATCCGCACAGGGCAGGAAGAGGCGTTTTTTCAGCATTGGAGGAAGTGACGGACAGGGAATTTTGTGATATAGTAAAACAAAATCTGAGTGAAAAGGTGAATAACAAAATGATTAGTGAAAAAATTTTTGAATTAATTCTTCGAAACGGGGTGACCCAGAAAGAATTCTCTGAAGAAACCGGAATTTCACAGAGCACCATCAGCGACTGGAAAAGAAAGGGGACGAATCCGTCGGCGGATAAGATACTGAAAATCTGCGAAGTGCTGAAGGTTACGCCGTATGAGCTTTTAGGAGAAAATGAGATCGAACGGAAAGCAGTGGATCTCGAAATGTGCGCGGCAAACACAGAGGAGAAAATGATTCTGGAAGGCTTTCGTAATTTGCCCGACAGAAAAAGGAACGAATTCTGGGATATCTGGCGGCATTGCAGGAGGAATAAAAGGATGCAGAAACCATCTGTGCATATCCTGGCCTCTCAGATGAGGAAAATATTTCAAAAATCTGAGATTTTCTATCGCGAATCTCTCTTAGGAGTGATAAAATAAACCATAATACGTTCGGCAGAAAGAGGGAATCGAGTATGAAATATGCCTACAAAAACGGAAAAATTTTAAACGGAACGAAAGAGATGCAGGTCCAGACCGGTCTTACGATCCTGACGGAGGGAGAAAACATCACGGCGATTGTCCCGGAAGAATCGACCATCCGCAGGTAAAACGTAATCCGGTCGTGACGGCGGAGCTGGATAAATTTCTGGTGGATTAAAAACAGGATGGAGAAGACAAACAAGATGGAAGAAACGAAAGAAACACAGGAAAGCTTACAGCGAAAAAGAGAACAGGCCCTGCAGCGGCTCCGCAAGGAGCGGACAGAAGAAGCCCTGTGGGACTGTGTTACTGCGTATCAGGATTTTGAGTTCCATACGTATTCCGGCCTGCCGTATTCCTACCATATGAAATACGGCAGAAGCGGCACCTATACAAAAGAGCTCTGGATCAACCGCAGAGAAAAAGCAAAAGTCTTGTCTGG
>ENA-OQCQ01000024-OQCQ01000024.1-human-gut-metagenome-genome-assembly--contig:-NODE-24-length-17301-cov-1.360953_pt1 | contig 17301 bp, 18 predicted proteins | sample MGYA00242761_ERZ504585 | MGnify/ENA primary metagenome ERZ504585 (study PRJEB26092, sample SAMD00036343) | human gut metagenome | host: Homo sapiens | study: EMG produced TPA metagenomics assembly of... | reverse complement strand
GTTAAAAAATATTTGGAGGAAAACGCTGATGAATGGATTGAATGGTAAACCGACCGAGTACCCGGAAAATGCCCTTGTTCCCTATCCCGTTATTTTGGCGGCGAGCAAAGGCGACCCGGGACGCAATGAAGATTGTATTGCAGCATTTCAGCGGCTACATAGCAAGTCTTTCCATGCGGAAGCTCTATGATGAGCGAGGAAATGTTTATTTTGGAGTAGACGAAGAAATACGCGAAAGGCTGCAAGCAAAACTGATGAGGGCAATCCTCACATTTAGGGCTGAATAAACCAACGCGGTATTGGAACGCTTCTCCCTTTTCCGTTCCATATCGCAGAACAGCTCTCTGCTCTTTGACAAAGAAAGCGGCGCAATAGAACGGCGACGCAGTATAAGGCAAATCGGATACGTTCCTTTTGTGCCGAGCCATGCGGTGGGTACGCCATGACCTTTTTCTTAACCGAAAAGCGAGCGAGAAATACCACACCGTAAAGCAGGGATAGCACCCTGCGGGCGATAACGCACAGAATATATAATGATACTTCCTTACAGCCATAGTCCGAGCGTTAGAAGCGTCGCAGGCAATGGGTAGGGCTTCGGCAGACCGCCGGAGGGGTGCAAGTCCCATGAGGTTACGCTAATAGCCGTCCGATTAAAGCCTATGTTACACATTAACTTTTGACCCATTAAGAAAGGGGGACGACAAATTGAACAATAACGACGTGCCGATTTGGGAAAAGTACACTCTTACCATAGAAGAAGCGGCAAAATATTTCCGTATCGGAGAAAGCAAGCTGCGGAAACTGGCAGAAGAAAATCCCGTCCCGGACTGGGTAATGATGAACGGAAACCGTATTCAGATTAAGCGGAAGCAGTTTGAAAAAATGATTGATACGGTGGACGCAATCTGATAGTGAAATCGAGCCTTGAATGTGGTACAATGTAGTCAAGCATATCAAGGCTCTTTCCATTATGGAAAGGAGCATAACGATGTCGGAAAAAAGACGGGATAATAAAAATCGTATTCTCCGCACCGGAGAGAGCCAGAGAAAAGACGGGAGATATGCCTACAAATATATAGATACCTTTGGGAAACCGCAGTTTGTTTATTCTTGGAAGTTAGTGCCTACGGACAAAACCCCGGCAGGAAAGCGCGACGATATAGCGTTGAGGGAAAAAGAGAAAGAAATCCAAAAAGACCTTGACGACGGTATCGACCATATCGGAAAGAAAATGACTGTCTGCCAACTCTACGCAAAGCAGATACGCCACCGGGCAAATGTGCGGCATGGTACAAAGCAGGGCGAAAACAGCTCATGCGGATTTTGCAGGAGGATAAACTTGGAGCCTGCCGGATTGAAAATGTGAAGCTCTCCGACGCAAAGGAATGGGCGTTACGCATGAAAGAAAAAGGTTACGGCTTCAAAACTATCAACAACCACAAGCGTCCTTAAAGGCTGCCTTTTACACAGCCATACAGGACGATTGTATTCGTAAAAATCCGTTTGACTTCCAGTTGAACACAGTCCTTGAAGATGATACAGAACCAAAGGAACCTCTATCCCCTACGCAGGAAGCGGCTTTCTTGTCCTTTGTGCAGCATGATAAAGTCTATCAGAAATACTACGACGAGATTATCATACTGTTAGGGACAGGGCTTCGCATTTCGGAACTCTGCGGATTGACGGAAGCTGACATTGACTTAGACAAACAGCTTATCCATGTAGACCACCAACTTTTGAAGATTGCAGACGTGGGCTACTATGTGGAAACACCTAAGACGAAAAGCGGCAACCGGGTTATTCCTATGAGTGAAAAAGTGTTGGAAGCATTTCAGCGGGTGCTGAACAAACGGAAATATGCACAGCCTGTTATTTTGGAGGGCTACACAAAGTTTCTGTTCCTTAACCGGAACGGCTTGCCAAAAGTGGCGGTCAACTATGAAAGTATGTTCCGGGGGCTTGTAAGGAAATACAACAAAACGCAAAAGGTAGCATTGCCAAAGGTAATGACACCGCACACCTTACGCCACACATTCTGCACCACGTTAGCAAATGCAGGAATGAACCCAAAGGCATTACAGTACATCATGGGACATTCTAACATCAACATGACACTGAACTATTACGCGCATACGACTTCCGAAACGTCGATAACAGAAATGAAGCGGCTGATTGCATAAGTAGTAAACGGAGAATTTACTACTCCACATACTACTTTTGAACATCAAAACATACGGGGATATAAGAAGATTTGAGAATATCTTCCATAACGAAAAATGCCGGAAAAGCCTGTAACAATAGGCTATACCGGCATATAAGAACTTTTGAAAAGATAGTCAAAAATTACTTTGTGATTTATATTACACATATAATCTTAACATAGATAAAGACGAGGTTCGCTCTGAATTTCAGTTTTATATGCCAAATGCTTATGATAAGCTACCGTCTAAGAAAATGGAAAGATCTCTTCATCAGGCTGTGTATAATTTAAAGGTCACAGATGATATGTTTGATGGAACATATTTGGCTCAGCCGGCAATTCGTGTTGTAGAAGCACAATTAAAAATAGCATTAATAGAATGTGGTATTATACCAAATGCGCAGTACATCAAAGAAAATCATTTTGATATGTTTGATAAAATAGGTGTAAAATATAAGCTGAAACCAGAGAGATATGGAAATGCAAAGCCTGAGCAGGTAAAGTATATTGGAAATATTTATACGTTTTATAACAGCAATCGCCATCCAATAGAACATTGGGATGACCCTACAGCACCAATTGATACTACAAAGATGCTGGATATAAAAGGTGCTCATGATTTGATTAAAAGAGCATTGGCGATTATTGATGAATATTATGAAGTGATTTAGAAATTAGGAGAAAGGAGTAAGTTAGATGAATAACTTTGATATGATTGTGATAAGTGAAGAAAAAGAAAATATTCTTGTGGTTATGAAGACTAGCGAGCCTCCTTTTGATTACCTTGCAGAGATTGAGGCTTCGCTAAGGGAAAAACACTATATCGGTGTAGTAATGATTGATGAATTGCTACATAGTGGGAATACGGAAGAACGGTTCATTCAGGGATACTTTGATGGTGCCCGGTTTGACAGTGGGCAATTTGCCTTTGAGCTTGTTCCGAAAAAGAGCAAATTAAGGGAACCTGTTTGTTTTTACTTGCATCAAGACAGGGAAAGCCTTGAATATTCTATTTTAACGACCAGACAGCAGAAGCTGATTGAGCATGGCTGTATCATTTAAAAAGAAAATAAGAAGTAACACAAAGAGCATTATCGCTAAAAACGGTAGTGCTTTTTTTGTGCATAAAAAGGAGGTATTGCTACGTGGAAAAAGGTGAGATGGGCGAGAATGCCACCGGACGTTTGACAACGTATTATGTGGCAGAATGTATGGAATTTAACCGCTATGGAGAATACAGGGAGGATATCCACAGTGCAGAAGAGGCAGTAAAGATCTATCAGAGTATTCCTTCTGAAAGGTTGAATGCAGGAAAAGGAATTGGGCTTCATGTGGAGGAAGAAGATGGTATTCCATTGGAATTTTCCCTGGTTTATAACGGGGAGTTGGATGTGGATCTTTTGAGAGATATCTATGATCAAAACCAATACCCAGAGGTTTTTATAGCTGCCAGGGAACTGAGTGCTTATCTTCCGGAAACAAAAGTCATTGATACCAAAGGGCTTTTAACAGAGAAAACCTTGGAGGCTACTGTTTTTGCAGATGAAATGATAAAACTGGAAAAAAATCTTGACCCTGATTTTTACCATACCTTTTATCCGAAAGAAGCAGAACATAAGGAAGCTATTATATGGAAAGCCTTATGTCAAGACGGAAAAGAGGAATACAGCAGGTGGCTGGGAAGCAAGATATTTGAGCAGAAATCAGAGTTGAAAGAACAGGCAGACAAGCTAAAGACAACACTGGAACAGGTAAAACTTATTCCGCCGGTGGACTTGAAACCCTTTGTGTATGTGCGGATCAGTGAACACCCGGACATTCCATTGGAAGAAGCCATGCCATTAAATCAAGCGGTAGAATTGTTCGGAAAGCTGGATCGGCAGGCAGTGGAAGAGAAAGATATGGCAGGTTATTACAAAACACATTTTGAAATCTGTTTTCTCTCAGAGGGGGAAGTCATGTCTTATACCGGGCGCCAGGATTTTGGTGACGGGGAAGGAAATCTGCTGGATCATGTAAAAGCATTTGCAGATTATTATCTCCATACAGAAGAAGGGCAGCAGCTTATGAAACAGACCGCCAGGACAACAGAAGAATGGGAACATGAACAACAGCAAATGAGATGGGTACTGGAGGAGATGCTTCCTACCCTTCAGTATTTCTGCAACCTGGAAAAACTGGAAACAGCGGTTCTGGAAGAACAGGAAATAGAAAAGAAAGTCCCTTTACTGACGCAGGGGGACGCATCACGAAAAGCATATCAGGAAGCCATGCTTGCCTATATCCGGGAAAGCAGGATTGCATTAAATACAGGGAAGGAGCTGCCTTGTATGCCGGATATCCGGGATTTTGCAACTGCCTGTCCGGATAAATCATACAAAGAACAGGTTATGGAAGAGATACGACAGGAAGCAGAGTCATACGGTATGACCGTAGAAGCGTATGCAGCAAATGGATATGAGCCGCCAAAAAGGGGCGGCAGATAAAATTAGGAAAGGAGGCGGAGTTTTGGCCATGTAAAAGATATCTTCCCTCCTGAAAAAAATTGGATTTAGAAAAAACAGCAATAGAACGTATCCGCACTGCCAGCCAGATGTCCCTGCAACATTATGGGCTTCCTTTGGTAGTGACGGACAGTGGAGGAAAAGACAGCGCCGTATGCAGGGAACTGGTACGGCGTTCCGGCGTGCCATTTGAACTGATGCACAACCTGACTACTGCAGATGCCCCACAGACTATTTATTATGTGAGGGAACAGTTTCAGAAGGCAGAACAGGCCGGTATAACTTGTAGTATCAATAAACCTTACTATAAAGGGCAGCGGATAACTATGTGGAGCCTGATCCCCATGAAAATGATCCCTCCTACCAGGACTATCCGGTATTGTTGTGAGGTTCTAAAAGAAAATGGTGGGGCTGGGCGTTTTATCACCACAGGTGTCCGGTGGGCAGAAAGCCGAAAGCGGAGGAAAACAGGGGATTTATGAAAACTTTGTCCCAAATGGAAAAAAACGTGCCATTATTTTAAATAATGATAATGATGATACCAGGCGACTCTTTGAATCATGCCTGTCAAGGGGCAAACACGTATGCAATCCCATTGTTGACTGGAGTGACCAGCAGGTCTGGGAGTATATCCAGGCAGAGAAAATACCCATGAACCCTCTTTACGAAATGGGATTTCACCGGGTTGGCTGTGTAGGCTGTCCTATGGCAGGAAAACAAAGATACCGGGAGTTCCGCATCTTCCCGACCTATGAGAGGGCTTACCGGCGGGCTTTTGCTAAAATGCTGGAGTTAAGGAAAGCTGCAGGAAGGCAGTGCAATTCCCGCTTATGGTCAGATGTAGATGCTTTTTTCCGTTGGTGGATGGAAGATCCTGGTATCCCCGGACAGTATGAATTGTCCTTTCATGAAGATACCAATGAGATTTATTATGACTATTTGTAGTGGAAGGAGGAGGAATTATCGCAAAATATCAATTATCTTTTGGACTGCAGTATGAAGCCTGGATGCTGGAAATCCGTATTCCGGACTGGCTGGAGTTTCCTTCTAAGGAGCAGGCACTAAAATATGGTGAGCAAGCTGAGGTTTCCGTTTTCTTAAAAGCGGAAGCTATTTTTTTTGCTCTTTGATGGCAGTAAGGAGAAGATTTTACCGCAGCAGACGGAACTTTATCAGTTTTCCTACCTGAAAGAAAAGACTTATGACAGACTGGGACCGCCACTTTCCCCGGAAGACATAGACCATTTGGTAGAAGTGGGGGAATTGGAGCAGGTGCTGTTCAGTGAAAAATATATCCTGACAGAAGATGATTACCAGGAATTTTCCGGAAACCTTATGGAAGCCTTTCAGGAATTGGAAAAGGAGTACGGTCCACCACCCAGAGAAAAGGAACAGGGGTATCTGTTTCAGGCGCTCTGGTATCAGGCAGAAGAATTAAACCCCGGAGAGGGGGACTGCTTTGGAGATTAAGGTAAAAAAAGAAAAAGAGCCGGAGCTGAAATTAAAAAAAGAAGCCCAGGTGACGGTGCATAAGAAAAATCCTATTTTAATCTGCAAAGGAAAAGAAAGCTGCTTTTACCTCTAAGCCGGTGGCCGATCTTTTAGGGCAGAGAAAGAAAAAAGAAGGGGCAGAAAAAGGGAAACAGCCGGAGCAGGGCAGAGAAGCGCTGTTTGAAAAAACAAAAGGAAAAAGAAAAAGCAAGCCGGGAAAGAGGCAGCAATCCGGGGAGCAGCAGAAGATAGAAAACAAAATGGAAAGGCCAAAAGCACCGTATCTGTACCGGGAACCTTACAGCCGGATCAGATGAAACAGGGGGTAGCACCAAACAGTCAGCCCTCTGCTGGTTTCCAGGCGAAGGAACAGTATCGGAGGGAACAGGCTGCAAAGCTGGCGGAAACAAAAAAATCTTCCCTGGCGAAGCAGACTGCCATAAAAGGGGTACGCCGGGGAGAGGCTGCTATATTGACCCAGTTAGAGGGCGGGGAGGAAGTCAATGATTCCCTTTATGTCATGGGGACAGCAACAAAACCGGCAGAAAAGATGTGGAAGGATCGGAATTATAGAAAGGCAGAGCAGGAATTAAAGGTAAAACAGGCAGATGGGAAGATCACCAATAAGCAGTTTTACAGACAAACAAAAGCAGTGAAAAAGAAACAGATGGAGAAACAGAAAAAACAGGCAGTCCGGCAGAGAAAAATCCAGTATATGATCAATAAGCTCACCGGAAATGGGCAGCAGGACAGTTTGGCACAGGTGGCAAAAGATATTGTAAAGATGAAAGCCTCTGTGTTTATGCTGAAGGTGGTCCAGTTTGCCGGGGCGCTTTTGGCTCCGCTGTTCAGTATTCTTCTTGTGGTGGCAATCCCTGTAGTGATTATCTTTTTCCTCTTATACTGTTCGCCACTTGGTGCGTTCATGCCAAATCCGTCTGAGGAGAACCCTACCGTCCGAGAAGTTTTAGCGGTTACTACATGGACTTTAATACAAAACTTGGACAAAATGGGGAAGATGGGGCAGTTACCTATCTCCATGAGAAAAACGGGAATTATGTGAGTAATTACTATGATACTTTAATGGTTTATATGGTGAAGTATGGAACCGGGGATATAGGTGTGGATATGGATCAGCGGCATAAGGACAAGCTGAAGGAAATCTTTGATGAAATGAACAGTTTTGAAAACACGACCATAACCACTACCATAAAGGCAGGGGAAAGCCTGGGAAATGTTGTCACCAGCGGTTATTGCCAGTGCAGTATCTGTTGTGGACAGTGGGCAGGAGGACCTACAGCCTCCGGTGTCATGCCAAAACCGGACCATACCATTGCAGTAGATGCACAAAACCCCTTTGTCCCTATGGGAACCAGGATCATTATGAACGGGATTGAATATACCGTAGAAGATACCGGAGCATTTGACCGGTATGGGGTACAATTTGATGTTTTCTGTGCAGATCATGCAACTGCGTCTGCCTGGGGACATCAGACTTTTGAAGCGTTTCTGGCAGATGGGGACGAAAATGAGATTACGGTAACAAAGAAGGGCTGCTACGTCAAGAACCTGAATTATGAGGACTATATTGCACTTGGAAAGCTGACCGAAAAAGAAGAAGAACTTTTAAGGGAAGTCATGAGTGAGGAATTCCGAAATGAGATCCCTTCCTTTGGCGTAGGAAGTGACGTTGCAAATCTGGCACTGACGAAGGTAGGCTGCAAATACAGTCAGGAACACCGGTATGAGGAAGGATATTATGATTGCAGTTCCCTGGTACAGCGGTTGTATCAGGAGGTAGGCATTTCCCTTCCGGCGATTGCCTCTACCCAGGGAGAATTTATGGTAACACATGGGTTGGAAGTTACAGAAGGCGAACTGGAGCCGGGAGATCTGATTTTTTACTCTTATGAGCAGAATGGGCAGTTCCGCAATATTTCCCATGTGGCAATTTATGTTGGTAATGGCAGAATGGTACATGCAGCCAACAGCAGACGTGGAGTAGTGAATGACCCGTTCAATCCGTCGAACATTGGGCTGTATGGAAGACCCAGCCGCTTGCAGTAAGAAAGGAGAAGCATGGACGAAAAAGAATATGAAGTGACCATAACAGAAGTCCTGGAGAAAAAAGTAAGATACCGGGGCAGGAATGAACTGGAGGCAACTGCAAAAGCAGAAGCAGATTATTATGCAGAAAAAATCGTGCTGGGGGCAGATGATTTTTCCTATCGTGATATTTCTGCAAAAGAACTGGTACCTGTAAAAGAAAGAAGGAACAGCAGATGAAGCATATCACAAAAGTACGGGAACTGTATGAGGAAACCATACACTGGATTTCAGAGTCGGAGGATTCCTGGAAAAATTTCCTTTCCTGCATGGGGCGTTTGTATCAGTTGGACTTCTTAAATACCTGTATGGTATATGCCCAGCGCCCAGATGCGTCCGTTCTTGCAGGATATGATGCCTGGCTGGAAATGGATTTGCCGGTTGCCAGAGGAAGTAAAGGAATTGCAGTATTTCCTTCCAAAATTTTCGGGGAAGGAGTTACCCATGTTTATGATATTCAAGATGTAAAGGGACAGGGAATCCGGCCCTGGAACTGGCAGGTGAATGGGACAAACCGCAGACTGCTGGCAAGGGAGCTGTTCCCGGAAATCTACGAACAGGAAAAAAAGTTTAAAAATTCTTTAGACGCCTTTACAAGAACAAATGTTTGGTTTATGATAGAAGAGGAAGATGAAATTTTAAAATCCTTGCAGAAGCTGGCTGTCCTTATCGGAGAGGGACAGGAGGTAAAAGAAAACCAGATTACAGAGTTTCTTGTAAACAGTGTCTGTTATGCGGTGAAAAGCCGCTGCGGTATCCGAGATGACACCCTGGATTTTTCTTTTATCTGCGGTTTTTCAGAGAATGAGGAGGTTCTGTACCGGACAGGACGGTTAGTATCCCATTTATCTGGGCGGATTGTGTTACAGATTGCAAGGACCATGAAGAACATAGACCTTGAAAGGAGGCAGTATTATGGAAGGAATCGCAGGAATCCAGTACAGGGAAATGAATGGCGTACAGATACCAGTCTTAGAGGGCGTGATGAGCGAGGAGAAGATGCTGGCGTCCCTGAACCGTTACGGCAGGATCGCAGCACAGGAAATGAAGAGAACGGACCAGGCACAATACGAAATGATGCTCCTGTCCGGGAAACTGATGGAGCGGCTTATGAAAATCCAGACAGAAGCGGAGGAATACCACGAGAAACTGGCAGAAAGTTTTCTGAAGACCTGGACCAGGGAGGACAGGATAGACCCTTACAACACGTTGGAAATGACCAACCTTCGGATACAGGCGGATATGGAAGCACAGAAACAGGTTATGGAGGAGATCATTCAGCTCAGGATCGGATAAACAGGAAAAACAGAAGAGGATACAGAGAAAGGAACTGCTTCGGCGGTTCCTTTTCTGTCTGGGGAGATAGAACCTGCACAGCCGGAAACTGGCAGAAAGAGAAAATTCTTCTGGAAATGACGGAGCAGGAGATACCATATAAAATTTATGAGTTTTACCGGAACAATCCAGAGGAAACAGACCGGGAAGCTTATCTTTATGAATTGTATGGAGATGTAAAAAGAGAAGCCCATACAAAAGACGGTATCCTGACCGCAGAAAGCGGTTCCAGTGGTTTTTATATCCTTTGGAGTGAGGGAACTTCCATGAAGGAGGCGTTCTGGTACTGGGACGAAGTTTCTTTGGAAATTGGGAAACGGATTGAAAAAGGGACCTATCTTCCTTTGTTATCTGTATCGGAGGAAGCCTTAGAAAATGGGGAAGAAACAGAGGAAGAAACCTTACAGCCAGAGAAAGTGCAGGAAGTGATTGAGGAAAAGGAACCAATCCCATTAGAAGAGATTGGCATAGCCTTTTATAAACAGAATATCCAGGCGGATATTTTAAAGAAAATGCTCTGTCTGGTCTATACGACCAATCAGCTACCGGAAGAAAAAGACCATTTTTTGAAGATGCTTTTGCTTCGGGAAGTACCGGAAGGCCAGCCTTATTATCTGGTGCGGACAGAACATGGAAGCTATGAGCTTTGTATTCAGGAAAATGGGATTAAGATCACCCTGCCGGAAAGCCAAGATTTTCTGCAGGAACTTTCCTGGGATCAGTTTGGCGGGCTTACTGCACATCTGGCAGAGGAGGACCAGATTGCCTATACCGAAGATTCAGAAACCTTAGAGCAGCAGGAGAATATGTACCGTCTGCTTCCCTGGTTTCCGGCATTATGGGAAGAATATAGCGAAATTCTTAAAAAGGAAGAGCTTTGGCAGGAAGGAAGAACCTCTGTCCAGACAGAAGGCAAGGAAGAAGCCGGAGATTATTATTACCCAGAAGGGTGGTTGCAGTTTACCGGTGGGGATAAAAGCCGGTATCAGAAAAATATCCGGGCAATCCGTATCTTAAAAACACTGGAGCAGGAAGAGAGAAATGCCACAAAAGAAGAACAGGAAATTCTTGCGGGGTATGTAGGGTGGGGCGGGCTGCCAAATGCTTTTAACAGTAAACGCCCGGAGTGGAAAAAAGAATATCAGGAATTGAAGGAACTGTTGACCGCAGAAGAATACGCCCAGGCAAGGGCCAGTGTCAACAGTTCTTTTTATACGCCGCCGGAAGTCGTGCGGGGTGTTTATAAAGCCCTGGAGCAGTTTGGATTCCAGAAGGGAAAAATTCTGGAACCGGCTATGGGGATTGGAAACTTTTTTCATGGTCTTCCGGAAAGTATGCAAAAATCCCAGCTTTATGGCGTGGAGATTGATGCCATAAGCGGAAGGATTGCACAAAAGCTCCACCCTTCAGCCAGTATCCAGATTAAAGGATTTGAAAAAACGGAATTTGAGGATAACAGCTTTGATGTAATTGTAGGAAACGTGCCTTTTGGGGATTTCCGTTTGTATGATCCCCGATATAAAAAGATGAAGTTGAAAGTCCATGATTATTTTATCCGGAAAAGCATGGACCTCCTTCGGCCAGGAGGCATTTTGGCAGTGGTAACTTCAAAAGGGACGTTGGATAAAAATGACAGCGCTGTGAGAAAAAATTTGGCAGAACAGGCAGACCTTTTAGGGGCAGTCCGGCTTCCGGCAGATTCTTTTGGAAAGAGCGCCAATACCGCAGTTACCAGTGACCTTTTGTTTTTTCAGAAAAAAGCAGAGCCTTCGATTGGGGAGCCAATCTGGACTTATACAGGGCTTACGGAAGACATGGTACCGGTAAATGAGTATTATCTGGAACACCCGGAAATGATGCTTGGGGAAAATGGTCTGGTTTGAACAGTTTTTCGGGAAAGATTCCAAATATACAGCCCTGGTCAATGAAGCGGAAGACTTTGACCTGGAAAAAAGAATTTTGGACGCAGTTGGAGAGCTTCCTAAAAACTGTTATGAAGAAAGCATAGCAGAAAAAAAGAAGGAAGAGCAGGACGTCTTAGCTGCTTCCCCAAAGATACCTAATTATACGTTTACGGTGATACAGGACGAAGTATATTACCGGGAAGGGGAGTCTTTATACCGGAGTCAGGCAAAGGAAAGTGTGAAGCGCCGGATACGTGCCATGCATAAAATCCGCCTTCTGGTGCGTGAAATTTTACAGATACAGCAGGAAAATTGTTCTGACCAGGAACTGAAAAAGGCACAGGAACAGTTAAACCGTTTGTATGATGCCTTTGTGAAAACGCATGGATATTTCTGTGACCGGACAAATAAAATGGCGTTCCGGCAGGACAATGATTACCCCCTGCTATCTTCCCTGGAAGTGGTTGATGAGGACAAAAACGTAACCAAAGCCGATATTTTTTACAAAAGGACCATACGCCCCAGAGATGTGATAGACAAAGTGGAAAATGCCCAGGAAGCATTGCATATCAGTCTGTCAGAATATAACCGGGTGGATATTCCCTATATGCTCTCTCTTTATCTGGGAAACAGGAAAGAAATGCTCCAGGAATTAAAAGGGTTAATCTACCAGAACCCGGTACTGGCAAAAGAAGAAGATCCCAATGCAGGGTGGGAAACCGCAGATGAGTATTTAAGCGGAAATGTGCGGCAGAAGCTCCGTACTGCTAGGATTTATGCGCAGAACAATCCCTTGTTTGTAGACAACGTGGAAGCACTGGAAAAGGTACAGCCAAAAGAACTGACAGCGCCTGAGATCAGTGTAAAACTGGGAACAACCTGGATTGAAAATGAGGATTACGAACAGTTTATATATGAGCTTTTGGAAATCCCGGAGAGCAACCAGAGAAACTATTGCGCTCATAGTGGCCATGCCCTCAAGATTGAGCGCTTAGATGCAGATATGTCTTACCATATTGACAGGGGAAATTTTTTTGGAGGAACCATTCGTACCAGGGAAACCTATGGCACAAGATTTATGGATGCGATCAGCATTATAGAGGAACTGTTAAACAGCCGGATTGTGACCATACGGGACCGGGTGCAGGAAGGGGAAAAGGTGCGTTATGTGATTAATCGGAAGGAAACCATGCTTGCCAGGGATAAGGCGGAGCAGATAAAAGAAGCCTTCCGGGACTGGATTTTTAAGGAACCAGAGCGCAGAAAAAAATATGTGGATTTTTACAATGAAACCTTTAACTGCGACAGACAACGAAGCTATGATGGCTCTTATTTAAAACTGCCGGGACTGAACCCTTTGTTAAAACTGCGTCCTTATCAGAAAAATGCTGTAGCAAGGGCATTGCTGTGTGGAGGGAACACCTTGCTTGCCCATACGGTAGGCACTGGTAAATCTCTGGAAATGATCTGTATCTGTATGGAGATGAGGAGGCTGGGGCTGGCAACGAAACCCCTTCTTACGGTTCCCAACCACCTGACCTTCCAGATGGGGGCAGAATTTTTGCGGGCCTACCCAGATGCGAAGATCCTGATTACCAGAAAAGAAGATTTTCAGAAGGAAAACCGCAGGCGCATGATTGCCAGAATGGCAACAGGGGATTATGACTGTATTATTATCGGACATACGCAGTTCCAGAGAATTGCCATTTCCCCTGACCGGCAAAGAGCCATGATAGAAGAACAGGCAGAGCAACTGGTAGAAGCCATTAACCAGGCAAGGGAAGAAGCAGGAAAGAACTGGTCCATAAAGCAGATGGAAAGCAGAAAGAAAAAACTGTTGCAGAAAATCGAAGAACTGAACAATGAAGAAATCAAAGATGATGTGATGTACTTTGAAGAAACAGGCGTAGATGCCTTATTTGTAGACGAAGCGCACCTGTTCAAGAACTTGGAAATTTTTACGAAAATGAACAATGTTGCGGGTCTGGGTTCCAGCGGTTCCCAGAGGGCTATGGATATGCGTATGAAAATCCAGTATATCAACGAAAAAAATCAGGGAAGGGGCGTCATTATGGCAACGGGAACCCCTCTGTCAAACTCAATGGTGGAACTTTATGTGATGCAGTTATATCTGCAGGAAAGGCGGCTTCACGAAAAGGGGATTTACCATTTTGATGCATGGGCTTCTGTGTTTGGGGAAGTTACCAGCTCTTTGGAACTGGCACCGGAAGGTACTGGTTACCGGATGCGGACCAGGTTTAATAAGTTTATCAATCTGCCGGAACTGATACACCTGTTTAAAGAAATAGCAGACATTATTCTGCCTGATATGCTAGATATTAAGCGGCCAGAATTAAAGGACGGAAAATATAAGGTTGTAGTATCGGAAGCCTCTGATTATGTCAAAGAACGTATGCAGGAAATGGTGGAAAGGGCAGAAGCAATCCATAGAGGTGTGGTAGATCCAAAGGACGACAATATGCTCCGGATTACCGGGGAAGCAAGGCTTTTGGGTACAGATCCCCGGCTTTTGGACAGTTATGCTCCGGTAGATTCGGATTCCAAACTGAATAAAGCAGTAGAAAACATTTACCAGGAATATGTACAGTCCCAGGAACAGAAAGGAACCCAGATTGTTTTTTCGGATATTGGGACACCCGGACCTGGGAAAGCGTTTACCGTCTATGATTATTTAAAACAGGAACTGATTACCAGAGGTGTTCCAGAGGAAGAAATCTGTTTTATCCATGATGCAAAAACAGATGAACAGAGGGACCGTATGTTTTCCGATGTCAGAGCCGGAAGGAAACGGATTATTATAGGAAGTACCGAAAAACTGGGAGTAGGAACCAATATCCAGACCAGAATGGTGGCGGCACATCATATCGACTGCCCCTGGAAACCCTCTGATATTGAACAGCGGGAAGGGCGTATTATCCGCCAGGGGAATGAAAATGAGGAAGTCAATATTTACCGCTATGTAACAAAGGGTTCTTTTGATGCTTATTTATGGGGCATTGTAGAAACAAAACAGCGGTTTATCAGCCAGGTATTTACCAGCCGGGAACTGGCAAGGATCTGTGAGGATATAGATGAAACCGTACTAAACTTTGCAGAGATTAAAGCGGTAGCTTCTGAAAATCCCCTGATTATGGAAAAAATACAAGTAGATAATGAAGTGGCACGTCTGAGAATTTTAAAGCTGCACATGAAGGGAAACGGTTTGCTTTGCAGGATGCGGTTACGTTCCAGTACCCGAAAAGGATACAAAGTCTGGAGAAAGAACTGCAATCGCTTCAAATGGATTTGGACCGTAGGAACCAGGCTATGGAAGTACAGCCGGGGTTTGCAATCACGCTGCAGGGAAAAGTCTATGAGAAGCATAAAGAAGCAGGGGAAGTCCTGCGTGGGATTATAGAAGGTGTGACAGCTTTTACCAGGCACGAAGTCGGTATGTATAAGGGATTTCAGGTATTTGTCCAAAAGGATATGATGGAGCCGGTATTGTTCCTTCAGGGAGAGAAGGAATATAGTGTGGAGTTAAAAAGCAGTGACTCCGGCAATATGGTCCGTATGGAAAACCGCTTGAATGCCCTTGATAAAGCAGTAGAAGATGTTCAAAAAGAAATTAAGACCTGTGAAAATGAGATAAAAAATGCAAAGCAGGAATATGCAAAGCCTTTCCCGTATGAGGAGCTTTTAAAAGAAAACATTACCCGGCAGATGGAGATTGATGCAGAACTGGAAATCAAGGACCAGGAGGAGTGTGTGGAAGTGCAGGAGGAAACCAAAAATCTTCCATGCCAGACAGCGGTTCGGTAAAGAAAAGTAGAGTAGAAAAAGGAGATCACAATATGGAATATAATATCAGAGTATATAAACCGGAATTGAAACAGGAAGAAGGAAAGATCAATAATCTGAAAGGATTTGCTACCATTACCTTTGATGAGGCCTTCTGTGTGAAAAGTCTTGCAATTAAAGAGTCCTCGAAAGGAAATCTGTACCTCGATATGCCCCGTTACAGAGATTACGAAACAGGGGAGTATGTTCCTTTTTTTCGGTTTACCGATAAGGAATTTCAAAAGGAAGTGTTGGATACTGTAAGGGAAGCCTATGAGAATATGACAGAAACTAAAACAGACTGTAAGGGCAGTTGGGGAGAGGAAGAACTGTATTACAATCTGAGTGTAAATCCGGTACAGGGAAGCGATACCTTTAAGGCAGATGTTGCCATTCGTCTGCAGGACGTATTGGCAATCCAGCAGCTTCATGTGATCCAGGCATGGAACGGAAAAACCTTTGTAGGTATGCCCCAGAAAAATTCTGCAAAAGGAGAACGGGAGGACATTGCCCATGCAGTTAATGCAGAATTTAAGGCAGATCTGGAAAGTGCAATCATGGACGAATACAATAAAAAGATGGAATATGCCAAAAGCCAGAAACAGCAGCGAAGAAACGGGAGGTAAGAAAAGTCCAGAAAAATATATGGTGTTTTCCGATAAAGAGTGATACAATAAAGAAAATATCGTATTAGGAGGAGCAGATATGCCAAGACGCAAAAAAATGGAGAATATATCTCTGGAGGAGCAGCTAGTAACTGTAGAACAGGAGATTAAAACAACAGAGGCAGAATTAAAAGAAACTGCGTCTGAAAGCAAAGGACCTCAGGAAGAAAATCGAAGATAAACAGAAAGATGAGATATTTAGCGCATTGATTGCTTCCGGAAAAACTGTGGAAGAGGTAATGAAGTATTTAAAATCTGGTAATGAAGAAAAGGCTGAATAAGATAAGAGAAAATGCCGTTACGGGTGATGATAAAAACCTGTAGCGGCATTTTTTATGTAAAAGCTTTGAAATTTCAAATATTAGTTTACTACGAAAAATGTGATTTACTATATTTTGTTTGATAAGTGATATTTGTGGGAGAAAATTATCATGAAGTGCTAAAATGGTAATTGGCTAATGAATATATAAAATTGTTTGTAAGAATTGAAGTTGGCGTAAATATGGAATATAATAGTTATATCAAACAAATTCAATATTATAGAAATATGAAAAGAAGAAAAGTTCATTTCAAGTACAAAAACTGTTATGCGACAAAATGGAGGTGAAATATGTTTACTATTTTAATTGTAGAAGATTCTAAAGAAATTTTAGATTTGATGGTTTTACATTTAGAAGATAAATATAATTTAATTAAAGCAGAAGATGGCATTAATGCAATAAAATTGCTAAAAAAGAAAAAATTGATTTGCTTATTTTAGATATTATGTTGCCATTAGTAAATGGTTATGAGTGTATGAAAGCAATAAGAGAAAAAAAGAATATTCCTATTATTATTGTATCAGCTAAAAGTACAGATGAAGATAAGATTATTGGATTGCAAAAAGGTGCTGATGATTATTTAGCAAAACCATTTAATCCATTAGAGTTGGTAGCAAGGTCGATGCTCAACTTAGAAGATTTTATGAATTTGGTAGTGCAGAGGAAATTCAAGAAGAAGTTATCTGTTTTCAGAATCTAAAATTGGACTGTAAAGAATGTTGCTTATATAAAGATGAAGAAAAAATATGTTTGACAAATAAGGAATATAAAACTTTTGAAATTACTGATGAATAATCCAAAACGGGTTTTTACTAAAAAGGCTATTTTTGAAGCTGTATGGGAAGACGAGTATTTATATGATAGTAATACAATAATGGTTTATATTAGTAAATTAAGGGACTATATAGAAGAAGATTCTAAAAATCCTCAGTTTAT
>ENA-OQCQ01000023-OQCQ01000023.1-human-gut-metagenome-genome-assembly--contig:-NODE-23-length-17402-cov-1.195022_pt1 | contig 17402 bp, 21 predicted proteins | sample MGYA00242761_ERZ504585 | MGnify/ENA primary metagenome ERZ504585 (study PRJEB26092, sample SAMD00036343) | human gut metagenome | host: Homo sapiens | study: EMG produced TPA metagenomics assembly of... | reverse complement strand
TAAAATACGGGATATATCGGCATTTACCAACTTATGAAAAGATAATCAGAAATTTTAGTAAGTTTTTTTTGCAAAAAAACAAAACGAATATCAGGCGGTTTCGGATTCTTCGGCGGAGAGTTTTTTCTTATAATTTTCTCCCCAGCTCCACATGGCATCCATGATTGGCTGTAGGCTGTAGCCCAGGTCGGTGAGGGTATATTCTACCCGCGGTGGAACTTCTGCATAAACTTTACGGCTGACGAGCCCGCTCTGTTCCATCTGACGGAGCTGGCTCGTCAGAACCTTCTGGGAAACGTGACCGATGGATTTTTTTAATTCGCCAAAACGTTTGGTGCCTGGCATCAGATCACGGAGAATCAGGACTTTCCATTTATCACTGATTAAGGTTAAGGTAGTCTCTACCGGGCAGGCCGGGAGATCGGCTAAAGATATTGCGTTTTTTTCAGAAACTGACATAAAAAACCTCCATTTCATAAAGATTTTCTTGTAAAAGTAAGCACGGAAAACCTTGTATTTACACAATAGTTTCCTTTTGGTAACTACAGCACAATATTGTGCTTACTTTACGTTGAGACGCTTTGGGCTTATTATAAAGCCATCGAAAGAAAAAAGCAATCCTTTCGAGAAAAAAGGTCTGGAGCGCATTCGAAAAAGGCCGAAACCAAATCATAAGAAACAAGCTCAAAAACAAAATCAAAAAACGAAAATGGAGGACATCATCATGAGTAAAGTAGTAGAATTCTTAAAAGAAAACCGGTACAGTATTTAGCAACTGTAGGGCGCGATGGAAAAGCAAAATGCCGTCCGTTTATGTTTATTGGCGAAATGGAAGGAAAACTGTGGTTTTGTACCAACAACACAAAAGATGTTTATAAAGATATGCTGGCAAATCCGGAAATTGAAATTTCCACTTCCAGCCCATCCTATGCATGGATCCGTCTGAACGGAAAAGCTGTATTTGAAAACAATATGGCTGCAAAAGAAATGTGCATGGGAAATCCGATTGTAAAAGGCCAGTACCAAACCGCTGACAACCCGATTTTCGAGGTATTCTATCTGAACAATGCACACGGTGTAATCGCAGACTTTTCCGGAAACCCGCCGTACGAGTTTTAATCTGTCGCTATGAATTTGAAGTAAAAAGAAGAAAGGAATCTGCCGCTATGGAGAGAAATGATTATCTGAAGATGTTAGTAGAGGAGATGCACTCAACCACGATGGCGACGATCGGTGCAGACGGTCATCCACAGACCCGTGTGATCGATATGATGCTGTGGGACAAGAAAGGAGTGTATTTTCTGACGGCAAAAGGAAAAGCCTTTTATGCACAGCTCATGGAGCAGGGCTATGTGGCAATTTCTGCGACGAAAGATAAAAAAGCAGTCTCTCTCCGCGGCAGAATCCAGAACATCCACAGTGAAAAGCTGGATGAAATTTTCGGAAAAAATCCATACATGCAGAAAATTTATCCCGGCGATACACGCGCGGCACTTGAGGTGTTCCGCGTGTACGAGGCCGAGGGAGAATACTTCGACATCACCCGCATCCCGGCCGTCATCGACCAGCACCAGTGCCTGCACTGCGCCGATGCGCGGAGACGTGTCGAGAGGAACGATTCGCAAAAGAGGGCAGTAGTCCCCTTATTTTAGCTACAGATTTTATGGGAATAGTGATAAGATAAAGTCTATAGAAACGATGGAAATGAGGGAATAACATGAACCAGAGTGAACGAAGAAATTTTCTGATCCAGTCATTGCTGGAAGAGAGCCGGGAGTACCGCGGAATGCAGATTCCGTCTGACAGCACCGGGCAGAGACAGCTTCTGCGGGGGCTGATGAATGTGCGCATGGTGAAAAAGAGCAGTGCAGAATTTCTGAACATTCAGGATGCGTATCTGCAGGAGGAGACGGCAAAAAAGGGCGTGACGAATGTCGACGACCTTACGCCGGTGCAGCAGGGGCTGTATCTCTGGCAGGGCGATATCACCGCGCTCCGGTGTGATGCGATTGTGAATGCGGCGAACAGCGGGATGACCGGCTGTTACGTGCCGAATCACCGGTGCATTGACAACTGCATCCATACGTTTGCGGGTGTGCAGCTTCGGCTGTACTGCGAGGAGATGATGGAAGCGCAGGGCCATGCGGAGCCGACGGGGCAGGCGAAAATCACGCCGGCGTATAATCTGCCGTGCCGCTATGTGCTCCACACGGTTGGACCGATTGTGGGCGGCCATCTGACGGAAACACACTGCCGGCAGCTGGCGGACTGCTATCGGTCGTGCCTGTCACTTGCGGCGGAGAACGGACTGAAAAGCGTGGCGTTCTGCTGCATTTCCACTGGAGAATTTCATTTTCCGAACGAGAAAGCAGCGGAGATTGCCGTTGCGACGGTGAAAGAGTTTCTGGCGCAGAAAGAGACGAGCGTGGAGAAGGTCATTTTCAACGTGTTCAAGGACCGCGACCGGGAGATTTATGAGGAGCTGCTGGGAGAAAAGTAATCGCTGAAGAATGGGGAACAAAAGCAGAAAGAAAAGAAGAGGTGAATTTGTGATGTTTGAAAGTTGGAAAGAAAGAGAATTTGAAAAAAAGATGGAGCGTTTTCGCACCGCACTGCAGGAAAAAAACACGATTTTAATAGGAGCCGGGGCTGGGCTTTCGACATCGGCCGGATTTACCTACAGCGGTGAGCGGTTCCGGAAATATTTTGCAGATTTTGAACAGAAATACGGTTTCCACGATATGTATTCTGGCGGCTTCTACCCTTACGATACGCTGGAAGAATACTGGGCGTACTGGAGCAGATACATTTACATCAACCGTTATCAGGACGCGCCAAAACCGGTTTACCAGAAACTGCTCAGCCTGATGAAAAATAAAGAGCTATTTTGTCATCACCACAAATGTAGACCACTGCTTTCAGAAAGCCGGATTCGATAAAAACCGTTTGTTTTACACGCAGGGAGATTACGGCCTGTTTCAGTGCTCTGAGCCGTGCTGCAAGGAAAAGTATGACAATGAAGAAATCATTCGAAAGATGCTGCTTGCCCAGGGGTATCAGATCTTGGAAGACGGAAGCCTTGTTCCGCCGGAGAACGGAAACCTGAGCATGCGGATCCCATCCGAACTGGTGCCGTACTGCCCACACTGCGGAAAACCGATGAGCATGAATCTGCGCGCGGATGACACGTTTGTGGAAGATAAAGGCTGGCATGAGGCATCCAGCCGACGCATCGATTTCCTGCTTCGTCACAACAGAGGCCATATCCTGTATCTGGAACTCGGCGTGGGATACAACACGCCGGGAATCATCAAATATCCATTTTTCAGCATGACAGCAGAAGATAAAGATAATCTTTATGTCTGCATCAACACCAGCGATATGCGTGTCCCGGATCTGATCCGTGACAGAGCGGTGTGCATTAAAGGGGATATTGGGGAAGTGCTGGATCGGATCTGAGACGGAAAAACATATAATATTCGAGAAAATTAATCACGTCACTTACGTGACGAGATGATGACATGATTGACGAGATAAATTCAACAGAGTTACATACCTGCCTGCTGGAAATCACATTGCTGCCGCTGACACATTACTGGCATTTCTGGTACGGCCCGCTGGATGCAGCCATCTACGGATCCTTTATCCTGGGAGCAAAAATCCTGTGGCACATCGTCGATTTCGGACAGAGTATGCGGACCGCAGCCGAAGTAAATGAATAGCTCCACAGACGACGCATGGAGACGGTGGAGGAAAGAAGAGAAAAAATGAGAAAACGGCACTGATCTGTAAAAAGATCGGCGCCGTTTTTTGCATAGGATAGGAAGGACTACTGTGCCTTCTGTGCAATCTCTTCATCGGAAATCAGATTGCTGTGATATTCGATTTTTCCCGACAGGACATCATCGTAAAAATTCTGTTTCCAGTCGATATAATCGATGGCTTTCTGCAGTTTTTCCATCGATGCGAGCAGCGCTTCTTTTTTTACCGCGAGAATTTCTTTACGCTCCGGAATGGAGGATGGACCTTCGAGGCAGTAGGCGAGATATTCTTTCATTTCCGCCAGCGTCATGCCGCAGCGCTTCAGGCAGCCGAGGCTCTGGATCCATTTGATGTCGCGGTCGTCGAAAACGCGGTAGTTGTGGCTGTCGCGTTTTACGTTCGGGACGAGGCCTTCTTTGCAGTAAAATTTCAGGGTTTCATATGACATGCCTGTCTGGATGCAGGCTTCTTTCATGGAATACATCATGCATACCTCCCAACAAAGTTGATAACAGAATTGAATCGGTAGTAACTACCGGGCAAGATAACCATAGTATAGAATTCGGACTTTGTCAAGCGATCAGCTCTTCAAATTTTTTCTGTTCCATCGGTTTATAATAATAGAATCCCTGCAGCTCGTCGCATCCTTCGGCGATCAGAAAATCTACCATCTCTTTCGTCTCTACACCCTCGCAGACAATCCATTTGTCTGTGCGTTTTAAAAGATGGAACATCTCTTCCAGCACAATTTTTCCTTTTTCGGAGAGGCCCGCCGAGAGGAAATGTTTGTCGATCTTGACTTCATCAAAAAGAATATCCTTCAGCGAATTCAAAGAAGAATACCCCGATCCGAAATCGTCCATGGAAATGCGGATATCCCGGTCGTGGAAAAAGCGGATCATCTGGTTGACGGCATCAATGTTATGAATGTACGTTGTTTCTGTGATCTCAAAAACCAGGTACTTCGAAGGAATCTGATAATGATCGAGCAGCTGTGTGATCCGCTGTGTGAACGTATCGATCTTGCGGAAATGAATCGGCGACACATTCAGCGAGAGCGGCAGCAGCGGAAGTCCGTTTTCCCGGCGGTCAGCGAGCCACTGGAAAGCAGCATTATACACATAATAGTCGAGCGACTCAATCTCTCCGGTCTCCTCCAGAATCGGCAGAAAGCTGTCCGGGAACCAGAGCGTGCCGTCCTCGCGCAGCCAGCGTACCAGCACCTCGGCGCTTGCAATTTCCTGCGTTTTTCCGCTGATTTTCGGCTGGAAATAAATCTGAAATTCTTTTTTCGCAAGGGCATTCTGGAAGGAATGAATGGTCTCCGCGCGCTTCTGTTCTGTGCTGGAAAGCTCGGCGTTGTATTCGAAGACGCAGGTGGAAGTTTCCTTCGCACGCCGCCGCGCAATGTTGGCATGAGAGATGACTTCCTCCGCTGGTGTGTCCGTGTCATTCAGATAATAGACGCCAGTGTTCAGCGTCATGTAATTCAGCGGGTACGATTCCAGCACTTCGCGGATCGCCTGCTTGTGATAGGCGGAAATCTTTTCCCGCACCACGGCCGGATCCTGCCCGGTGATATCGATAATGCCGACAAAGATATCGGAGTGATAGCGGTTCACAAAGAGTGTCTGCGGAAAGAGTTCCAGCTTTTTCAGGATGAAATTCAGAATGTTCGTACCCATCTCATAACCCCAGTAATCGTTGATCAGATGAAAATTGTCGACATCCGTCATCAGAAAGGCGTACTGCTTTTCTTCGCTTCTGTTATTGAGAAGCGTAAAATTTTTTCTTTAAAGAATCCGTGGAAATGCTCTCAGCAAGCATACTGCGGCGGGCGGCGAGAGGTCCGTTTTTCTGGAACTGTTTTTTATACCGCTTGTCCTGGTACATTTTTTCGTCCGCCATTTGCAGCAGATCCATGATCAGATAATAATGATTTTTGCAGCTCAGCTCATATCCGACGGCATAGCTCAGCGGGTGATCCGCCGTCTGGTTGTAGGTGTCGATCATCGTCTGCAGCTGAAGATTCATCTGCTCCAGCTGGTTCCAGGTTGCATGATTCTGCACAATGACAAATTCATCACCGCCGAACCGCGCCAGAAAGCTGTCCTCGGTCAGAATGCGGGTCAGATAGGAGGCGAAGGTCTGGATAAAGACGTCGCCTTCTTCGTGGCCGTACGTGTCGTTGATCATCTTTAAATTGTTCATATCAAACATCATCACGCCGACATCGAGTGTATCGTCCGCGTTCTGAAGCTGGAGGAGCTTTTCTTCCAGCGACTTTTTATCGTGCACGCCGGCGACATCAAAGCCGGAGCGGCGGATCAGGCTTTTCAGATAATCGGTAAGCGTCAGTGCAGAGGCGCAGCCGAGCAGCGTAAGGATAATCAGAAGCGCAAAGGCGCGATGATCCAGCCACGCTTGAAATGCAGAAGCAGCGATGTCAGAAAGACGACATAGAATGCGATCTGCAGATAGCACAGTTTGATGATTTTTTTTGTTCTTTTCCATAATACTCCATACTTTCTAAATGCGTATGCAAAAAGTGAACCCTGCCATCGGTTCAGCTGGCATACACAATAATTTTCTTGGCCAGACTCTTATCCAGCCCGATTTTACTGCCCTTCACCATGACGAGATAATAACCGTGAAGCTCCGACAGAATCGAAATCCTGGCCCCGGGAACAAACCCAAGCGACTCCAGATAATGACGCTGCTTTTCCTGGCCGCAGATTTTATTGATGGCGTAAAACTGATTGAAAACGGTTAAATTTAAAGGCATGCAGGACCTCCTTTATTGCGAGAGTGCATCAAGTTAGAATTGTCTAACGGATAGTATAGCATAACATATTTGGAACAAAATGGAAAACTTTTTTCTTTGAGAAATTTTTTCAAAAAAAGCTTTTATGGGGACGGACGTATTTTAACGTTTTTTATTTTGGGGGAATCATGTATAATGGAAATGAAACATCAGTGACAAACTATGACATGGGAAAAGGAAGAGAAAACAATGAAACATAGAATAAAAATCCTGCTGCTTGCAGTTCTGATCGCAGCGCTCTGCAACTGTATGCTGATGATCGGGATGACCAAAACGAAAGAGAAGAATACCATTCCAAAAGATGCAAGCCTGATCTGCGAAGAAACCGTATCGCCGAACAAGGACTATATTACGGATGAAAAAGACCTGGTAAATTATACCGTGCGCGTCTATCAGGAAAAAACAACGACATCATCGTCTATGCGGAATCCAATTCGCCGCTGTTCGATGAAGCACAATACATCGTAATATGCGACCACGCCATCACTGCCGACGATGTCCATATCAAATGGACAACCCTCATGGGCAGCACCGAAGCGAGCGAGAAAGATGAGATCGGACTGGCACACGTTTCGATCTCAAAAGACGGGGAAGTGTTCAGCGAAAAGACGATCAGCTTTGTGGCGAAAGCGGTGAATGCGGTTACGGATGTGATTGGGTAAAGAAAATAAGATAATAAAAAAGAAACGAGCAACTCCCTCGGCTCACGATGAGCTTACCGGACAAAAAACCCGTTTCTTTTTTTATGCTAAAATGACTTTCCTGTTTTGTCAAGAACCGCATAGCATTTTACATCGCCAAAATCGTGACCACCAGTTTCTTGCACTGCACGAGCAGTGAGGACGGAATCGCATACTCATCAAGTGAATGTGCGCCTGCGCCCTGGATACCGAGGCTGCAGAGGGCGGGGATTCCGATGCGGGTGACGAAGGAGGTGTCGGAGCAGCCGCTCTGCTGGATGCCCTGCGGGATTGGTTCGCCGAGGAGTTTACAGCTTTCCTGATAGAGGGAGAGGAGGCGGTCGGCACCGTCGACCATTTCCATGGCGGGGTAGTAGCCGTTCTGTTCCATGGTGCAGCTTGTGCCAGGAACGGTAACGTGTTCGCAGAGATTTTTTAAGAAAGCGATGGCTTCTTCATACTGCGCATTTGCCGCGTATCGGATACCGATGGAAAACTCACAGGAATCCGGGATGACATTGGCTCCGGTTCCGCCTGAAATACGGCCGCAGTTGAAGGAAAGATAGCCGAACACCGAGCGGCTCTCAATCTCTGTAATCATGCGCGCCGCCTGCAGAATCGCACTCGCGCCTTTCTGCGGCTCCTTTCCTGCATGAGCCGCTTTGCCCTTTACTTTCACGCGAATGATCGCGCCGCCGTTTCTTCTCGTAGTCACTTCGCCGCTGGTGTAGCCCGATTCCAGATTAAAAGCCGCCTCACAGCCGCTGGCATACTGCTCGACAAGCTTTCCGGCCTCGCCGTGGGAAAATGCATGGGCGACTTCCTCATCACCGGTGAGCACCAGTTTGATCTGTCTGTCCTCATACCCGACCGCATTCAGTGCGCGGAGCACAAACAGCGCGATCACATCGCCGCCCTTCATGTCATAAACGCCTGGACCGTACACGCGGTCATCCTTCACAAGAAACGGTTCCGGGCCGAACTTTCCAACCGCATGAACTGTATCCATATGCCCAAGCAGAAGAATCGGCTTCTTTTCCTGCGGCCGGGTCCACGCGGCAAACGTCGGGCCAGCCTTCTCAAAGTGATGAATCTGACGCTCCATGCCGAGCGCATCACAGTACGTATCGAGATGCGCCGCAATCCGCTCATTCGCCTCGCGATCAGCCGAAGGTGTTTCAATGGAGACAAGATTTTTCAGCAGCTCCATCATACTGTGTTCGTTTTTCTCGAGATAGGCAAATGCCTGTTCCGTTCTTTTATCCATAAACATTCTCCATTTCTTATGTTTTATAAAGTGATTTTCATAATCCGTGCCGGCCGTCCCCTGCCGCCGCTGATTTTGCCGATCGTGGTCACACAGTTTTCCTGTTCCAGCCGCAGAATCAGCCGGTTGGCGCTCCGCTCCGTGATCCCCATATCTGCAGCGAGCTGTGCGGAAGTGATTACCTGATCATGTGACCGCAGAATCTCTTTCAGTTTTTCATACGTACTGCTGCTGATGTGAAGCCGGTGCAGAAGATACGCCGTGTGATCGGTCGGGTCATTGATCTTAATTTCGGTAAACTGATGCTCATCCTCCGCAATATAGTTCGCGCCGGAGCGGTCCGCGATCGAGTGGTTGAGCGCCATTGCCGCGCGGGATTTCGCCTCCATGGGAGTATCACCGTAGCCGATGCCGATCCACAGCCGGTTGTGCGGCGTCTGCTGTCCGTGAAACAGAATCTTCTGATATTCCCCGTTCTGAATAAATTCCCGCATCAGAACCGGACGGGATGACATGATATAAAAAATAGAAGCGCCCTCGGAGAACGCAGCAGCCCCCATGCGGTGGGCGGCAGAGTAGATCAGCTCGCGCATCTCATTCTGATAATGAACCTTCTCCCATTCCCGGAGCGAAAGATCCGTCTCCTGATCAAAGGAATAATCAAAATAGATCTGCACGGAAGCACTCTGCCCGCGGTTCTTCTGCGCCGTATTTTCCAGAAACTGAAGATGATAAACCTGTTCCAGAATTACATCCTCGGAAACCGAGATGCGGATGCAGGGAATGCCTTCTGCCGACAGTGCCTCATACGTTTTTTCCATGTTGGTAAAGCAGATTTTCGCCCCGTTGTGAAAATAGTTGTAACGGTGAAAATCCGTGAGGGCATCCTGAAAATCGCCTGATCGGGAGAAGAGCCGTGTGCCACAAGGACGCGGCCATTGGAAATGCCGATCTCTTCCAGCGTTTCCTGCACAAGCTGTTCCTCATACATATCGATACTGATGACATCCGGCACGCAGGAATAACGGACAGCAGATTCCGCCAGCGCTTTTAAGATGGAAGTCTGATTGTGCGGAAGAAAGGTCCAGGGAACGTTTGGCTCCAGCCGCTTTAAAGCATAGTGATAGTTGGTCGGCCCAGTAAAATAATGCCGGATACTTTCCCTTTCTGAAACTGGGCAGCCGCTTCCAGACCGTACCGGTAATCGTTGGAACGCCGGTAGACCACTTCAAGGTCCGGCATGCGCTTCTCCAGCGTTTTCTGAATCCTGTCGCAGATATGGTCAGAACCTGTTACGCCGATTTTCATATATAAAATTCCTTTCCGAGAATTAAAGACATAAAAAATGAATTATAGCATAATTTTACACCTATTAAGGACGAAAGGCAAATGGTAAGATGTAGAAGAATTGTTTTTGAAAATTTTTTTCAAGAATGGAGAGTGGAAAAGAAATGAAAATCAACGTATGTTAGATGAACTGACCGAATTGATGCGGATTGATGTGTCGAGCGGTCAGGAGACGGAGATTGCAGAGCATCTGGTGAAAAAACTGGAGCAGATGGGATTTGCGATTACGCGGGATGAGGCCGGGGCTACGTTTGGCGGCGTGTGCGGCAATATTCTGGCGGTTCGGGAAGGAGAGCGGGACGGTGTTGTCTGTTTCTGTTCCCATATGGACCGTGTGCCGGGCGGCATTGGAATCAAACCGGTGGAGGAGGATGGAATCCTTCGTTCTTCGGGCGACACGATTCTGGCGGCGGATGATCTGTCCGGTGTGGCAGCCATTTTAGAGGGCGTGCGTCAGGCGATTGAATCCGGGAAGGCGCTTCCGAAACTGGAGATCCTCTTTACGGTCGGCGAGGAGGCCGGTCTGTACGGTGCGAAAGCATTCGATGTAAGCCTGCTGACATCAAAAACGATGTATGTGCTCGACTCCCCGGGACGCATCGGCCGAATTGTAAATGGTGCGCCGGGCCGTGCCCTTCTGGAAGCACAGGTTTTCGGCAAGGCAGCCCATGCGGGAAATGAGCCGGAGAAAGGCATTGATGCGGCAAAAATTATGGCGGAAATGCTCGCAACGATGGAGACGGGAAGACTGGATGAAAATACAACGTCGAACTTTTCTCACCTCTGGTCCAAAACATGCGAGGCAATGAACGTTGTCTGCGACCACGCAATCCTGCGCGGAGAGATGCGGAGCCGGTCGGGAGAAAAACTCGACCGCTATGAAGCGTATTTCCAGTCGCACTGCCGTGAAATCGCAGAAAAGCGCGGTGCGCGTGTGGAATTTAAAAGAGAAAACACCTTCCTGCCGTTCTTCATCCCGGAGGATTCCGAGATGATTCAGATCGTCACGGAATCCCTGAAAGAGATGGGAATCGAACCGCAGATCAACGGCGGAGGCGGCGGTATGGACGGCAATATTTTCAATCAGAAGGGAATCACCTGTGTCGGTATCGCAACAGGATATTTCAAGAATCATTCGACCGAAGAATATCTGCATCTCGATGACTTCTATCATGCCGGAGAGCTTGTGGCGCGGATAATTGGAAAGATTGCATAAATATGCAAAATATAAAATAAAAACTGGATAAAACTTGCAAAATAAAAGAAAATTATGTATAATTTCAAATTTAAAAAAGAGCAAAGGGAGAAAAAGAAAATGGCTAGAAGATTTTAACAAATCAACGCAATGTTCTCCAGCTTCATGATTGTTCTGATCGTGTTTGCACTCGGCGACATTGTCGGTAAAATTACAAAAGGAAAGCTGTCCGGAATGATGGTCGTCATGCTCCTGTTCCTGGTAGGCTTTCTGACGAAACTGATCCCGGCGGACATCATCGATCAGGGAGGCCTTACGGCGTTATCAAAACTGGCAATTGCGATGGTACTGTTCAACATGGGTACTACCCTGAACGTGAAACAGCTGATCGAGGAGTGGAGAACCGTATTAATGGCGGCACTCTGTATGCTGGCGTCCTGCCTTGTGATGCTTCTGGCATCCCCGATCATCGGATTTGACACTGTGCTCGTCGGCATGCCGGTTATCAACGGTGCGGCAATGGCGACTTCGCTGATGGCAAGCGCCGCAGCAGAAAAAGGGCTGGCAACGGCAGCAGCACTCTGTGCAGTCATCTATTCCGTACAGAAATTCGTCGGTGCGCCGATCGCATCTGCGATGGGTATCCGCTATGGAAAGAAACTGCTGAAAGCGTACCGCGAGAATCCGACACAGTTCCAAAAGCAGGAGACCGGAAAGGGTGCTTCCGCAAAAGTTTTCTTTGCAGACAAACATAAAGAATGGTATTCTGCCAACGTCATGATGGCACTCGTGGCAGCCGGTTCCTGGGTTGCCCATATTCTTGGCGATCTGACCCCGATCAACTACAGCATCTGGGCTCTGCTTCTCGGCGTTGTCTGTGTTGCTTCAGGACTCGTTCCGACGAAACCGCTGCAGAAATCGAACTCCTACGGCCTCATGATGATTGCTGTCTTCGGTTCCATCATCCCGTCCTTGGCGAAAGTTTCCTTAAGCGATCTCGGCACCATGGCATTCCAGACAATCGTTCTGTTCGCCGCAGCGCTGATCGGTGTTGCACTGGTTGGCTGGGTTCTTCCGACCTGGAAACTCGTGGGCGACAAAGACCTGGCAGTCGGCATCGGTGTCGAGCAGTTCCTCGGATTCCCGAGCAACGTAGTCATCTGCCGCGAGGTCGGCGATGCAGTCGGAGAGACACCGGAGGAGAAAGCGTTTATCGAAGATACGCTGAATGTGCCGTATGTCGTGGGAGGAATTACGGTTATCACCGTTCTTTCGACGATGCTGGCTGGATTTGTCATTAACATGCTGTAAAATTCGACAAAAATACGAAAGTTAAAATGACCTTGATGCAGAGGAACGATCCCCTGCGCAAGGTCATTTTTTGATTTACAGGAAATTTCGTTGAATTTTCCTGTAAATTAAAAAGCCCTCCGGGCAGGATTCTTTCTTGTGCTTCCATGCCGGGCAGCAGGCCGGAACTGGAGAGAAAGATGGAGAGACAATTGACTTTACGGGAAAAGAAAAAAATATCCCCCCACCCGGCTTGTGAGAGCCTGAAATATCAAATATAATGAACGAACAGTACATGGATCAGGCGCGCAGATCATGGGAGTACAAAGCAAAAAAGCGGTCAGTCCGGGTAAAAACGGTCTGAAAATGGGAGGAAAAGGATGAAAAAGAAAATATTATCTTTGATGCTGATGGTGTCTCTTGCAGCATCCCTTGCGGCATGCGGTCAGGACAGCGGGAAAAACAGCAACAGTACAGATTTGTCGAAAACAGAGACGGAAGCTTCTTCCGGCCAGACAGGGGAGGCAGAGACAACCCTGGTTTACGGTTCTGCCGATTATACCAGAATCAATCCAGCGATGGACGAGCACGGCGAAATCAACTTGCTTCTGTTCAACGGACTGACGGCACACGATGCGGATGACAACATTGTTCCTGGCCTGGCAGAAAAATGGGAGTATGATGCAGAAACCTGCACCTATACCTTTCATATCCGGGACGGCATTCAGTGGCATGATGGAGAAAAGTTTACGGCGGATGATGTGAAATTCACCATCGAGGCAATCATGGATCCGGAAAACGGATCAGAGAATGCAACGAACTATGAGGATGTGGAAGAGATTACCGTGATCGATGATCAGACGGTAGCTTTCCGGCTTTCCGAGCCAAACGTGGCTTTCCTGGAGTATATGACAATGGCAATCCTGCCGAAGCACCTGCTGGAAGGTGAAAATATGCAGGAGTCGGATTTCTTCCGAGCACCGGTCGGAACAGGTCCGTACAAGCTGGAAAGCTGGGATGAAGGCCAGTCGATCGTTCTGACAAAAAATGAAGATTATTACCTCGGTGCACCAAAGATTGACAAGGTCATTTTCAAAATTGTACCGGATGATAATGCACAGGCAATGCAGCTGGAATCCGGCGAATTGGATCTGGCACTGCTTGACCCGAAAAATGCGCAGAATTTCAAGGAAAAAGACGGTTTTACCTGCTACGATATGACAACGGCAGATTACCGCGGAATCTTGTTTAACTTCGCAAACGATTACTGGACGAAAAACAGAGACATCATTCCGGCGGTATGCTATTCTATTGACCGTCAGGCGATCATTGATTCCGTGCTCCTGGGCGAGGGAATGGCGGCATACAGTCCGCTGCAGCGAAACATCTATAATAACGAAAATGTAGAACACTATGATTACAATCCGGAAAAGGCCCAGGAGATTCTGGAAGCAGCCGGATGCACAAAAAACAGCGACGGTATCTATGAACGTGACGGAGAAGAAATCGGCTTTGTGATCAGCGTAATGTCCGGCGAGCAGGACCGTATTGATATTGCCCAGGCAGCAGCACAGCAGCTCCGGGAAGCCGGAATCAACTGTACCGTGGAAATTCCGGCACAGATGGACTGGGGCGGACAGATGGCATGCCTGATCGGATGGGGAAGCCCGTTTGACGCAGACGACCATACCTATAAGGTTTTTGGCACCGACAAAGGAGCGAATTATTCGAGCTATTCCAACGAAAAAGTAGATGAATATCTGTCACTTGCCCGTCAGAGCGACGACCCGGAGGTGCGGAAGGAATACTACGGAAAATTCCAGGAAGAGCTGGCAGAAGATCCGGCCTATGCATTCATCTGCTATATTGATGCAAATTATGTAGCGGACTCCGGCATTCAGGGAATTTCTGAGGATACCGTACTTGGCCATCACGGCGTTGGTATTTTCTGGAATATTCAGGACTGGACAATGACAGAATAAATAAAGAAAAAGCAGACGAAGGGGGTATGTTTACCCCCTTTTTGTCCGTACAGGAGAAAAACAGAATGGAAGAACGATTAAAGGTGGAGCATCTTTCGGTCAGCTTTTTTACCGATGAAGGGGAAGTGCAGGCAGTTCGGGATGTCAGCTTTTCCTTGCAGGCGGGAGAGGTGCTTGCTGTGGTTGGCGAGTCAGGCTGCGGAAAAAGTGTACTTTGTAAAAGCATTATGAAGCTGCTGCCGGAGAATGCGAAGATCAAAAACGGAAAGATCCTGGTCAATGGCGAAGATCTTGCAGGCTGCGGGGAGCGCAGAATGCGGGAGCTGCGGGGAAAGCTGTTTTCGATGGTGTTTCAGAACCCGATGACGTCCCTGAACCCGACGATGACCGTCGGAGCGCAGATTGCAGAGGCAGTACGGGTGCATCAAAAAGGCATGGGAAAAGAAGCAGTGGAACAAAGAGTGACAGAACTGATGCAGCTGGTGGGGATTGAGCAGGCGAAGGAGCGGAAAAAAGCATATCCGTACCATTTTTCCGGCGGAATGCGGCAGAGAATCGTACTGGCGATTGCACTGGCGGGAAATCCGGAAATTTTGTTTGCGGATGAACCGACAACGGCGCTGGATGTGACGATTCAGGCACAAATTCTGGATCTGTTGCGGGAAATCCAGAAAAAACTCGGAACGGCAACCGTTTTTGTCACACATGACCTCGGCGTCGTGGCACGGATTGCAGACCGGGTAGCGGTCATGTACGCAGGAAAAATCGTAGAGATCGGGACCGTGGATGAGATTTTTTATGATCCCCGCCATCCGTATACGTGGGGACTGCTGCGTTCCATACCGGCGTTTTCGAGGGGAAAAGAAAGCCTGCCGTCTATCCCGGGAATGCCGCCGTCTCTTCTCCATCCGCCGAAAGGCGATGCCTTTGCCAGCCGCAATGCTTATGCGCTGGAAATTGATTTTGAGGAGGAGCCGCCGATGTTCCAGGTCACAGACAGCCATTATGCGGCAACATGGCTGCTGGATGAGAGAGCACCGAAGGTTGTGCCGCCGATAGGAGGAAACACAGATGGAACATGAGATTTTGCTGGATGTGCGTCATCTGACCCATATTTTTCCACTGTCTCGGAAAACAGCAGTCAAGGCAGTCGATGATGTATCGTTTCAGATTCGAAGAGGAGAAATTTTTGGACTGGTAGGAGAATCCGGTTCCGGAAAATCTACCGCTGCACGCTGTGTGATGAATATTTATCAGCCATATGCCGGCCAGATTTATTATAAAGGGATTGATACCTGCGACAGAGGCCAGTTCCGGAAAAATAAAAAAATGCTGCAGACGACACGCCAGATGATTTTTCAGGATTCCGGTTCCAGTCTGAATCAGAAGATGAAGGTCCGCGACATTATTGAGGAGCCGATGCGCGTGCAGAAAATCCGGCCGCTGCGGGGAAGCTATGAGGAGGAAGCCAGATTCCAGATGAAATACGTGGGGCTGGATCCGGAATATCTGAAAAAATATCCGGGAGAATTGTCCGGCGGACAGCGGCAGCGCGTTGCGATTGCACGGGCACTGACGATGGAGCCGGAGCTTCTGGTGGCGGATGAACCGATTGCATCGCTGGACGCGTCGATCCAGGCGCAGATTGTGAATCTGTTCCGCCATCTGCAGAAGGAGCACGGTTTTTCGTTCCTGTTTATTGCGCATGATCTGGATATGGTCGAATTTCTGTGTGACAGAGTAGGTGTGATGTACCATGGAAAACTGGTGGAGACCGGCCCGGCGCGAGCCGTGTTTGAAAATCCGCTGCATCCATATACGAAAGCACTGATCGCGGCCATTCCGATTCCGGATCCGCGAAGGGAAAGAGCGAGAGCTGTACCGGATTTTTCCAATACAGAATTTCCCAGGACGGGAACACTGCAGGAAGTGGAAAAAGACCATTTTGTGCTGACGGAAGGAGGCGATGCGACATGAAAAGCCGGAACAGAGTACTTTACTATGGAAAAAAAGCAGCGGCATTTCTGGCAAGTGTTCTGCTGCTGTCTGTGCTCCGTATTTTTATATTTCAAGGCTTGCGCCGGGAGATCCGCTGGTATCATATTACGGAGACCGCGTGGAAAAAATGACGCCCGAAGAAAGAGTGTGGGCCGAAGAAAAATTGGGACTGAAGGATCCCATTTCCGTACAGTATATCCGCTGGGCAGGCAATGCGCTGCAGGGGGATTTCGGAATTTCGTACAAATATAAAATGGATGTAACGCGCGTGATCGAGGGAAGAATTGGAAATACGCTGGTGCTTGGCGGCATTGGGTTTCTGCTGATTTTCACCCTCGCGCTGCTTCTTGGAATTCTCTGTGCATGGAAGGAAGATACATGGCTGGACCGCATCATCTGTAAGGTGGGAACCATCACGGGATGTATTCCGGAATTCTGGCTGTCGCTGCTTCTGATTCTTGTTTTTTCCATGCAGCTCAAATGGCTGCCGAGTTCCGGTGCCTACTCTGTTGGAAAACAGGCAGATTTTTCTGACCGTGTCTGTCATCTGATCCAGCCGATGACGGTCGTAGTGCTGAGTCATTTGTGGTATTACGCATACATGATCCGCAATAAAATTCTGGATGAAGTGCGGGAAGAGTATGTGCTTCTGGCAAGAGCCAAGGGGCTGAAACGAAAGACGGTTCTGTTCCGGCATTGCCTGCGGAATACGATTCCGTCGTATCTTGGCATCATGGCCATTTCTGTTCCGCATGTGCTGGGGGGAACCTATATTGTAGAAACGGTTTTCTCGTATCCCGGTATCGGAACGCTGGCGTATGAGAGCGCACGGTACAAAGATTACAATCTTCTGATGCTGCTTTGCCTGATGTCCGGAATCGTTGTGATTCTATGCAATATGGCGGCACAGATCATCAACGAGAGAATTGATCCGCGGATGCGGGAGAAAGAAGCGGCAGAAACATCGGAGGTAATGATGCTGTGACAGAAAAAACACAATTATTTCAATTTGCAGGAGAGAGGCCTGCAGAAAAAACAGAAGCAAGAAAAAAAGAAA
>ENA-OQCQ01000021-OQCQ01000021.1-human-gut-metagenome-genome-assembly--contig:-NODE-21-length-17817-cov-1.252063_pt1 | contig 17817 bp, 23 predicted proteins | sample MGYA00242761_ERZ504585 | MGnify/ENA primary metagenome ERZ504585 (study PRJEB26092, sample SAMD00036343) | human gut metagenome | host: Homo sapiens | study: EMG produced TPA metagenomics assembly of... | reverse complement strand
GAAAGGACAGGGTGGCGACATTGATGTTGATTTTGGAGGCATGGGAGAGGGAACGACTTTTATTTTAAAATTTTTTAAGTGAATTGTTTCTAAGTGACAAAATTGTCACAATAATAAATTCTTTTGTCACAGAACAGTCATTTTGCATTGCTAGGATGGTATTTGAAAAAGGAGGACTACAATGGCTGTTTTAGAAGTGAAGGAATTAACAAAGAAATATGGTGAAGGCGAATCGGAAGTGATTGCGCTTGATCATGTGTCTTTTTCGGTAGAAAGAGGAGAATTTGTTGCAATCATCGGAGCATCCGGTTCCGGAAAATCGACGCTTATGAATATGATTGGCGGAATTGATTATCCAACAAGCGGTTCTATTATCATTGATGGAAATGAGATACAAGCAATGAGTGAGGATGAACTTGCAATTTTCCGAAGAAGAAATCTGGGAATTGTTTATCAGTTTTATAATCTGATACCCACTCTTACTGCGGAGGAAAATATTGCGCTGCCATGGAAATTAGATGGAAGAAAAGAGATTAAGGAACGGCTTTCTGAGATTGTGAATATGCTGAGTCTTGAGAAAAGGGCAAAACATCTGCCGGGTCAAATGTCAGGAGGTCAGCAGCAAAGAGTATCCATAGGAAGGGCACTTATAAACGAGCCGGCATTTATTCTTGCAGATGAGCCGACGGGAAATCTTGATAGTAAAACAAGCAGAGAGATTCTGGATATTTTGAAGTTCACCAATCAGAAATATAAGCAGACTATTCTTCTTGTCACACATGACGAAAAGATAGCGCTGCAGGCGAACCGAATCATCACGATCGGAGATGGAAAAATCATAAAAGACGAGGTGATGAAGTAATGAAAATAACAGCACAACTCGCCTTAAGCCAGATGAAAGTGAATAAAAAGAGAACGATTGCAGGAATTTTTGCGATCGCACTTGCAACGTCACTTATTACAACTGTAATGTGCTTTGTGACAAGCGCAAATAAGATGCTTACGGATTTCCTTGGCTCGGATTATGGAGAATATGGAGGAGCATACTCTCTCATGCTTGCAATACCGGCACTGCTTTTAGGTCTTCTTATTGCAGCAATGTCGATTACTGTAATATCCAATATATTTTCTGCCAGTGCCAATAAGCGGATTCAGGAGTTTGGTATTTTAAAATGTGTTGGTGCTACAGGCAGACAGATAAGGGCAAGTGTTATCTATGAGAGTTTATGGCTTAGTCTGACAGCCATCCCGCTTGGACTCATTGCAGGAACTATACTTGGTTATATTAGTGTGAAATTTACAGGACATTTTATTTCCGATATCAATGATGCTGCAAAAGAAATTATTATGAGACCTTTTACCTTTTCCCTTCCCTTTCATATATCTGTGTGGACATATTTGTTTGCAGGTGTATTTTCGTTTTGCATTGTATTATTCTCTGCATACAGACCAGCTAAAAAGGTTGGTAAATTTACTGCTATCCAGTGTGTAAAAGGGATTGGAGCAGGTACAGTTTTGAAAGAGATCCAGGTAAAAGACAGCTTTATCCAAAAAATATTTGGATGTGAGGCTGCAATTGCCTATAAAAACATGAAAAGAAACAAATACGGCTATAAGGCAACGATACGTGCATTGTCACTTGGGATTTTACTTTTTCTGTTAACCGGAGGATTATCCGGTCAGGCAAAGGAATTCCAAGAATGGATGACACCAAAATCAAAAGAAATGATGGTGGATTATTCTTCCAATTATGATATCGAGGTAAATGCGAAAACAGGGAAAGAAGAGAGAAAAATCAGCCGACCTGTTACATCAGAACAATATAATGAAATCACACAAAAGCTGGAAAAGTACGGGATAGACGTATATGGTGTTGGAGCAGATACTTTTACCTACAATGCGCTATTAGATAAAAATACATTAACAGAGGATATGCAGCAGGTTCCGAATTTTTCCGATGGTAATGGGGAAACAAGGACAGAAATCGTGTCCGTTGATGATGTACTCTATAAAAAACTGTGTGACAGGGCAGGCGCAGAATATGGAAGTATTCTTCTGCTGAACACTTACCAATATAATGACAATGGAGAGTATAGGTCGATAAAACCTTTTAAAGATGATGTGACACAGATTTCCCTGATAAACGCAGCCAATGAGAAGAACACACTTACAATTGGAGGTATTTTAGAACAGTCCGGTTTAAAGGAATATGGTTTTGGGGAAATGACACCATATCCGGTCAGAATTGTCGTACCTGATGCGGATGCGAGGAGTTTTGACTGGTTTAGTATGCCATCAGATGAAGATGATTATACAGAATATGCCAGAAGTGTCATGGATGAATATTATCCGATTGCGGCAGAGGATTCTTATGTAGAGCAGGGATATACCGTGAGAATTGCCCGCACAGATGCTATGGTTAAAAATGCTCAATATAGCTATAGTTCTTGCTGAAATTGTGATGTATGGTTTTGTTATCCTGCTCATTCTCATGGGATTTACAAGTGTAATTAGTACGCTGACGACAAATATCAGAATCAGAAGCCGTGAGTTTGCTGTGTTAAAGAGTGTTGGAATGACAAATAAATCACTTTGCAGGATGTTATATAGTGAAAGTGTTTTTTGTGTTGTAAATGCACTTGTTCCGGGAGTGATACTTGGAATTGCCATTCCATTTTTAATTAATTTGTCCATTAGGAAGGCTTTCCCGGTATTGTATCATATTCCGTGGGCGGCATTATTTTGTGGTATATTTGTTTTGATAGGAATTGTGTTTTTTATCACACGAACTGAAATTCACAAGTTAAGAGATAAAAGTATTATTGATGAAATAAGAATGGATATTGTATAAATGTCAATTCAAGTTTGCAGAACTGACCCAAATAAAACCAGTTCGTAAAATGACATTTTTACGAACTGGTTTTTGCGTTGCATTTTCAAATGATATTTATCTATTTTGTAATTAACCAAAATATCTGTCAAGAAGTCCCTTAAGGGCTCTTCCGTGTCTAGCCTCGTCTCTAGCCATCTCATGAACTGTATCATGGATTGCGTCGAGGTTATTCTTCTTAGCACATTTAGCAAGGTCAGTCTTTCCTGCAGTAGCACCGAACTCACAGTCAACTCTCCAAGCGAGGTTGTCCTTTGTAGTAGCCTTCATGTTAGGCTCAAGGTCCTCACCGAGCATCTCTGCAAACTTAGCTGCATGCTCAGCCTCTTCGTAAGCTGCTTTCTCCCAGTAGAGACCAATCTCAGGATATCCCTCGCGATGAGCTACACGAGCCATGCAAAGATACATACCTACCTCAGAGCACTCGCCCTCGAAGTTAGCCTTTAACTGCTCGAAGATGTATTTCTTATCTTCATCAGAGATTTCAGGATTGTTCTTAACAGTTGAAGCATATACTCCAAACTCATGCTCTGCAGCAAGTGTTAAATCTCCCTCAACCTTCTTGAATTTATCTGCGCCAACGTGGCATACCGGACACTCTGCCGGTGGATTCTCTCCCTCATAAACGTATCCACAAACTGTACAAACCCATTTTGCCATAATAATGTTCCTCCTTTTAAAGATAGTAAATAAATGTTTAATTGTGTAAAACTGTCAGGCTTTAGGAAAGCTCATTCTCACAATCAGGACAAAGTCCCGTAAACGAAACTGAGCAGCTCTCAATAGCTAAATCAGTGGATTCCTGCACCTGTGTCATCAGCTCATCGGCGAAGTCCAAATCAATATCCATCACGCGTCCGCAGCCTCTGCATATAAAGTGATAATGAGGTGCTGTGTTGTAGTCGTAATGGTCAGGACCGACTCCTGTCGAAATCTTGATGATCTCACCAATTTCCTCAAGCAAGGAAAGGTTTCTGTAAACAGTTCCAAGACTGATGTTGGGAAATTCTTTTTTGATATTCTGATAGATAGTTTCAGCAGTCGGATGATCGGTCCGGCTCGCCAGAAAGTTGACTATCGACTCTCTTTGACGACTATACTTAATCATGCGAATCTCCTTTCAAATGAAATCAGGAATTGTTACTGATATCAATATACACCATAGTACTATAAATGTCAAGAGAAAAATAAGAATAATTCCTAAAATTAAAATCTCACACATAATATCACTGCCATATTCATAGAATAGTACAAAACGCGCAGGCGGGTAAATAAGCATGAAGAGATTTGTTACATACCTGTATTTATATGATGGCAGAATAAAAGGAAATAATGCAGGCTTTATAAAAGTAGAAATAAACGGAGAAAAAAAGTGCATTTCTAGTACAGATAAAAAATCTCGGAAAATACTCCGGAAAAGGAAGAGTGTATCTGATATATGAAGCGGAAGCGGCCATAGAGGCAGGAGAGCTTACGGTAAAAAACGGTGAAGCACGAGAGATATATAATGTAGATACCGAAAACGTAAAGGACAGTGGAAAGACATTTTTGCAGGTGCTCGGTGTAAGGATAGAGCTGGAAAATGCAGATGAAAAATTTCTGGCAAGCTGCTGGACGGATAACACGGAAGCAGTTATAGGAAAACCTATCAAGGTACAAGCAGATTTATCAAATAAGAAAAACCCTGTATCGACTCCTAAGTCTGAACCGGGCTGTCAGAAAGAAATCCATAGTCAAAATGTTGATGACGGTCAGGACAAAATCAAGCGCATAGACATATCAGAGCTTCGCACGCCTCCGGCCAAAAACTGGTACATAGTCAACAACAGCTTTCTTACACACGGTTACGCAAACTATAAGCATCTCGTCATCAAAACGGATACAGATGGCAGACAATATCTCGGAGTGCCGGGCGTGAGCGAGCCGCAGGAGCGCATGTTGGCAGGGATATTCGGCTTCACGGAATTTGAGCCGGCCGCACCGGCAAATGCAGCGGATGTCGATAGCGGAGTGTTCGGATACTGGTTCTGCCAGCTGTAGTTTTTATAAAAGAAAATGTCCTTTCATCTGCACAAAACCACAGAAATTGTGTATAATTAAAGCTAACAAAAGAAAAACTGTGGGAGGTGGCATTACATGAAAAATTATTCAAAGGATCCTGACAGACAGTATCATATCCAGGTCGCAAAGGGAGAGGTCGGCAGATATGTGATCATGCCGGGAGATCCAAAGAGATGTGTTAAAATAGCACAGTACCTCGACAATCCGGTCCTGATAGCTGACAACAGGGAGTTTATCACATATACCGGCACATTAGATGGAGTGAAGGTCAGCGTGACATCGACAGGCATCGGCGGACCATCCGCATCCATTGCGATGGAGGAGTTGTACAGATGCGGGGCAGATACCTTCGTGAGGATCGGAACATGCGGAGGCATGCAGACAGACGTGAAAAGCGGTGATATCGTGATTGCGACAGGCGCCATCCGCATGGAGGGTACATCAAAGGAGTATGCGCCGATAGAGTTTCCGGCTGTGGCAGATTTAGAGGTCACAAACGCGCTTGTTGCGGCAGCAAAGCAGAAAAACTTTACACATCACACAGGTGTGGTGCAGTGCAAGGATGCATTTTACGGACAGCACGAGCCTGAAAAAATGCCGGCAGGCTACGAGCTTATCAACAAATGGAATGCATGGAGGATGCTTGGCTGTCTTGCGTCAGAGATGGAGTCTGCCGCGCTTTTTGTCGTTGCGGCAAAGCTTGGAGTCAGGGCAGGCTCATGCTTCCTTGTGGTGGCAAATCAGGAGAGGGAAAAGCTCGGGCTTGAGAATCCTGTGGTACGCGATACGGACATGGCAGTTCAGGTGGCAGTTTCGGCAGTGCGAAACCTCATTCGTGAGGATTGTGCCACAGAATAAGTCAGATATAAATACAGAAACGGAGAAAAGACATTGGATATAAATGAAATTTTAAAACACGTTGACCATACACTTTTATCCCCACAGGCTACATGGGACGAAATCAGGCAGATATGTGATGATGCAGTAAAATATCACACAGCATCAGTCTGCATACCGCCGAGCTATGTAAGTCAGGTAGCAAAGTATCTGGGTGAAAGGGTAAAGGTCTGCACAGTGATAGGCTTCCCTAACGGATATTCGACCACTGCGGTAAAGGCCTTTGAGACAGAGGATGCCCTTGCAAACGGAGCGAAGGAGATAGATATGGTCATCAATATCGGCTGGCTCAAGGATAAAAGGTATGAGCTGATAGAGGATGAAATAAAGAAGCTCAAGTCCATATGCAAGGACAAGGTGCTTAAAGTCATCATAGAGACCTGCTTTCTCACAGATGATGAGAAAATCAGGATGTGCAATATTGTGACGAGCGCAGGGGCAGATTACATCAAGACATCCACAGGCTTTGGCACGGCAGGTGCGACCTTTGACGATATAAAGCTGTTTTCAGAGCATATCGGAGAGGGCGTGAAGATGAAAGCAGCCGGAGGTATTTCTTCACTGGAGGATGCAGAAAGATTTCTTGAGCTTGGCGCTGACAGGCTTGGGACAAGCCGTGTGGTGAAGCTGGTTAAGGCTATGGACTAAATTTTCGTATACAATAAATAACCGGGGAATTATATATGGATAAAAAAACAATTGAAAACTGATTGATACAGCCCTTGCACAGCTTGATTTTTCATATGCGCCGTACTCAGGCTTCAATGTAGGTGCGGCTCTTTTAGCAAAAAACAAAGCAGTCTACACCGGCTGCAATATAGAAAATGCAGCCTACACACCGACAAACTGTGCGGAAAGGACAGCATTTTTCAAGGCTGTGAGTGAAGGCGTGCGGGATTTTGAGGCAATCTGTATCGTGGGCGGAAAGAACAAAAAAGCGACAGGTTATACAGCGCCATGCGGAGTATGCCGCCAGGTTATGATGGAGTTTTGCAATCCGAAGACATTTAAAATAATACTGGCAATTGACAGGGAAAATTATAGGATTTTTACACTGGAGGATATGCTTCCGCAAGGATTCGGACCTGCGAACCTTGAGTAGAGCGACCTGTAGCTGTACTTTTAATGGGCTGTATAATGGGCTGTAATAGTTGTTGGTTATATGGTCGTGTGAACATTAGCCGCCTAACAGGAAGTGGGAAACCGGAAATGGGGGAAATATGGAGAGAGAAGAGAATATAAGAGACAATATAATAAAACTGCCGAAAATTGAGCTTCACTGCCATCTGGATGGCTCATTAAGCCGTGAGTTTATTGAGAAAAGGCTTGGCAGGACGGTGCAGGAGTCAGAGCTTAGCGTGTCGGATGACTGCACAAGTCTGGCACAGTATCTGGAGAAATTTGACTTGCCGGGGCAGTGCATCCAGGATGAAAAGGGGCTTGAGGGAGCCGCCTATGATGTGCTTAAGGGCATGCACAGGGAAAACGTCGTATACGCGGAAATCCGTTTTGCACCGCTGCTTTCAGAGAATGAGAGCATGAGCTGCGAGCGCGTGATAGAGGCTGCACTTAAGGGACTTGAGAGAGGTAAAAAGGATTTTGGCATAGAATATGGGCTTATTGTGTGCGCCATGAGGCATCACAGCGAGGAACAAAACAGACGCATGCTGCACACCGCAAGGGAATTTTTGGGCGCGGGTGTGTGCGCGGCAGACCTTGCAGGTGCTGAGGTGCCTTACCCTATGTCAGGCTTCATGGAGCTTTTCAAATATGCCAAGCAGCTTGGGCTGCCTTTTACAATCCATGCGGGAGAGTGTGGAAATGCACAGAATATCATAGATGCAGTGGAGGCCGGCGCAGCAGAATAGGCCATGGAATAGCCATGAGAGGCCACAGAGAACTTGAAAGGCAGCTTTCGGCAAAGGGCATAGGCATCGAGCTTTGTCCGATAAGCAATCTGCAGACAAAGGCTGTGGCATCTACAGACGAATATCCCATCAGGGAGTTTTTGGACGCGGGATTAAAGGTCACAATAAACACGGACAACCGCACCGTAAGCAACACAACTTTATCTAAAGAGCTTGAGTTCATAGAAAAAGCCTATGGCATACGCGAAGAGGAGCTGCCGCTTATGATGAAAAATGCACTGGACGTGGCATTTGCGGATGATGCCGTGAAGGAGCGGATTTTTAGGCAGCTGGTATAGTGCCGTGAGACTTATGGAGATTTAACAGCTCCTAGCTGTGCAAATTTACGGACCGGAAAATGGAGGTATGACACCATGAAGAAATATAACAGAATTTTTGTGATAGTCCTGGATTCTCTGGGAATCGGCGCAATGCCGGACTCGGAAAGGTTTGGAGACATAGATGTAGACACCTTTGGGCATATACTTGAGCGGATGCAGACTATCGACATCCCAAATCTTACAAGGCTTGGAATGCTCAATCTGCACTGTGGCGGTCAGATGCAGCCGGCTGCTGAGCCAATCGGAAGATTTACGCGGCTGGCAGAGGCAAGCAACGGCAAGGACACGATGACAGGCCACTGGGAGATGATGGGCATAAAAACCGAAAAGCCGTTTAAGACCTTCACAGAGCACGGATTTCCACCGGAGCTCATCGCTGAGCTTGAGAAGCAGTGCGGAAAAAAGGTCATAGGCAACAAGAGCGCCAGCGGCACTGAGATAATCGAGGAGCTCGGAGAGGAAGAGATAAAGAACGGTTCGATGATTGTATACACGTCAGCGGATTCGGTGCTTCAGATTTGCGGTAATGAGGAGACATTTGATTTACAGAATCTCTACCGCTGCTGTGAGATAGCCAGAAAAATAACACTCAAGGACGAGTGGAGAGTAGGGCGCGTCATTGCAAGGCCATATGTGGGAAAGAAAAAGGGTGAGTTCGTGCGAACCTCAAACAGGCACGACTATGCGCTTAAGCCTACAGGTCTTACTGCATTAAATGCATTAAAGGACAGTGGACTGGATGTCATTTCAGTCGGCAAAATCAATGATATTTTCTGCGGAGAGGGCATTACAGAGGCATTCCGCTCAAAGAGCTCGGTTCATGGAATGGAGCAGACCATTGATATATGTGAGAAAGATTTTAAAGGGCTGTGCTTTGTGAATCTGGTCGATTTTGACGCACTGTGGGGACACCGCAGAAATGTGACAGGCTACGGAGAGGAAATTGAGAAATTCGACAAAAATCTTGGCATTTTAATGGAAAAACTAAGGAATGATGATCTGCTCATACTGACCGCAGACCACGGAAACGACCCTACCTACAAGGGAACGGACCACACACGCGAGTATGTGCCTTTTATCGCGTATTCGAAGAGCATGAAGGGCGGTGGCGCAATTGAGGAGGAAGCCACCTTTGCGGTGATTGGAGCCACAATTACTGACAACTTCGGCGTAAAAATGCCGGAGGGTACCATCGGACATTCTATTCTTGAAGAGCTTTAATGGGTAATATCTCAGGAATTTTTAAACTTAAACAGAAAATATATGGAGAAAAAAATGAACAGTATATATGAAAAACTCACCACATGCCTTGCAAGTGTGCGTGAAAAAACAGATTTTGTACCCGAGACAGCCATAGTTTTGGGCTCGGGACTTGGAGACTATGCAGAGCAGATTAAGATAGAGACAACCATAGATTACAAGGATATCAAGGGCTTTCCAACATCCACGGTTCCCGGACACAAGGGCAGGTTTGTATTTGGATATGTGGATAGTGTGCCTGTTGTCATCATGCAGGGCAGAGTACATTATTATGAGGGGTATCCGATAGCAGACGTTGTGCTACCGACACGCCTCATGGGAATGATGGGCGCAAAAAAGCTGATACTCACAAATGCGGCAGGCGGCCTCAATACTGATTTTAATCCGGGAGACTTTATGCTGATTTCGGATCATATTGCGACAGCCATACCAAGTCCACTGATCGGAGCCAATATTGATGAGCTGGGCGAGCGTTTTCCGGATATGAGCGAGGTATACAGCCGCAGAATGAGGGAAATCGTAAAAGAAAAGGCAGATAAGCTAGGCATAGAGCTGAGAGAAGGAGTCTACGTACAGCTCACAGGTCCGCAGTATGAGACCCCGGCCGAGGTCAGGATGTGTAAAATCTTCGGAGGAGATGCCGTCGGAATGAGTACAGCCTGTGAGGCACTTGCAGCGCGTCATATGGGGCTTGAGGTTTGCGGAATCTCATGTATCACCAACCTTGCAGCAGGACTATCAGGCAAAGAACTCAATCACAAGGAAGTGCAGGAAACCGCAGACCGCGTGTCAAAGCAGTTTACAGAACTGATCACTGCTGTGGTGAGAGAGGTGTAAATGCTTAGAAACTTGACAATAAATCGTATCATAGCGTATACTTTAGAATCCTAACTGATGGGATGGAGGATTTCAATGTTAAATATATATTTAGGGGATATGGAAAATGCAATTTACCATCTCCGGTGTATTTTGATAACACATATGAAGATGAATGGATAACGGATGAGCTGTCTGTCAAAATGATAAAAGATATAGATAAATCAGACGTCATTGGACCACATCTGGTACAAAGCCCGATACTGGGACCGATATCCACAAAGGAATTGTCCGGTGGAGTGAAAACCCTTATGCTGATGGCTTTTGATGATAGCGGAAAATTTTTAACGCTTCAGCGTGTGGTGATAACTGCGCAAAGTGGATATTGAGAATTGCGGCAAAAAGAATCTGACAATTAATCTGCATCATATAATGGGTTTTGGTAAAGATTTTGAGGCTAAGATACTGAATACGGGAGAAATAGTTCACAGTATGGCTGAATTCATCAGTGTTGCAGGTAAATATGTATAGGAGAAGGTATGAAGGGTAAGCATAAAATTGTTGTGAAAAACAATAGACTTCATTATGAATTTGAAATAAAAAGAAATATCACGATAATAAAAGGGGACAGTGCTACTGGGAAAACAACACTCATAAATATGATCAGACAATTTGCAAACCTTGGTAATGCAAGTGGAATTGAAATCGAATGTGATGCCCCGTGCACAGTTCTTGAGGGAAATCTGTGGCAGATGCTGCTCAAAAATTTATCAGGAAATATCATTTTTATTGATGAAGAAAATCAGTTTATAAGACAGCAAGAGTTTGCTGAACTTGTAAAGGCGTCAGATAATTATTTTGTGATAATAACAAGAGAAAATCTGTACAATCTACCATATAGTGTTGAAGAAATATATGGACTGTATTCTTCAGGAAAGTATCAGAACACAAAGCAAATATATCAGGGAGATGTATCATATTTATCCTTTAAATCAGGATCTTTCATGTAAACCTGACAAAATAATTGTTGAAGATACAAATTCTGGATATGAGTATTTCAAGGCAATATCGAAAGAAAAAAATATAGTGTGTGAAAGCGCTGGTGGAAAAACAAAAATATTTGCTATGCTAGAACAACTAAAAGCTGAAACAGAGAGTATTTGTGTAATAGCCGACGGTGCAGCAATTGGCCCGGAAATGGATGTATTATATAAAATATCTGTGGAAAAAGGCAATATAAAGTTATATCTGCCGGAATCATTTGAGTGGATTATACTCAGTTCTGAGTTGCTTGAAGACAAAGAGATTAAGGATATTATGGACAAACCTGAGAATTATATAGAAAGTCAGGAATATTTCAGTTGGGAGCGATTTTTTATCAAAGCTGCTTGTGGATAAAACAGCAGGAACATATTTGAAATATCAAAAAGGAAAGCTTAATCCTACATATTTGCATGAGAAGAATAAAAATATAATTTTGAGAAATATAAAAAATAGTATAGATTTTTAAAAAGTATGATAAATTGGCGCAGGAATTGTTCCCTGCGCCAATTGTTATGTTAAATTATAAAGGGGCTTATTTATTAACAAGCCCATAAATATAGTGATTACACCACTGCCCATGCAGTATAAGATAATCATGCAATAGTCCCTCCTGCACGAAGCCGAGCCTATTAAGAAGCTTCATCGAAGGCACATTCCCCGGGTGGACAACCGCCGTTACCTTGTGCATGCGAAGCTCATTAAAGGCAAGCTTGGTGCAGAAGCTGACTGCCTCAGTGGCATACCCCATGTGGTGAAACTCACTGGAAAATTTATAGCCAATTTCACAGCTTCCGTAGAAAGCCGGAGCGATATTATGTATACACACAGTGCCGATAATCTGGCACGGATTTTCTTTCTCAAAAACATAAAATCTGAAAAGCTGTGATTTGACAGCCATACTGTATTCATATCTGAGCACCTTCTGCAGGTGCTTCACAGTATAAAAGTCCGGCACGCGGTCTATTTCATACATTTCAAAAAGCTCTTTATCCCTATTGTAAAAATCCAAAACCTGCGGGGCACAATCAGCGCGCAATACCTTAAGAAGCAGGCGTGGGGTTTCATATTCAAAAAACATATTTTCCTTCTTTCACATTTAGTGTATCATAATAAGTAGATTATAACACATGGAGCAGACAAATATGACACAAGATGAAAAATATATGAAACAGGCAATAAAACAGGCAAAAAAAGCATACGCACTCGATGAAGTGCCTATAGGCTGCGTAATTGTAGCCGGTGACAAAATTATTGCACGCGGTTACAACCGCAGAAATACCGACAAAAATCCGCTCGCTCACGCTGAGCTCTCTGCCATCCGCAAAGCCAGCAAAAAGACCGGAGATTGGCGTCTTGAGGAATGCACTATGTACGTCACCCTCGAGCCTTGCCAGATGTGTGCCGGAGCAATAGTACAGGCACGCATTCCCAGAGTGGTAATAGGTGCCATGAATCCGAAAGCAGGCTGTGCAGGCTCAATCATCAATCTGCTGCAGATGCAGCAGTTCAACCATCAGGTGCAGACAGATATAGGCATCTGCGGTGACGAATGCAGCACTATGCTCTCTACCTTTTTCAAGGAGCTGCGAAAGAAGCACAAGCTTCAAGGACAGTAAAATAAATTGTCGTTAAAACCACAACATAAGGCAGGGAAGTTGCAATAAATCTTGACAAAACCCTGCATTATAGCGTATACTTAAGACTCCGAGCAGCCGGGGTGGTAGCGGTACCTTGAACCAACAATCCGCTATAGTTGGGGTGATGCTTCGTAGAGGGCTTAAGCGGTGGAGCTGCCCTCCATAAGTGGCGTTGACGTCTGGGTCTTGCGCAATGGAAATCTATGAACCGTGTCAGGGTGGGAACACAGCAGCACTAAGTAGAAGCTTTCATGTGACGCGAGGCAGCCTGGAGGGAGTTAACTGTGGAGGTAACGTCTGTTGTGATGGTTCGAAGCGAGGCGCTCGGATTTTTAGCGTATAAACATCGTATGATAGCATAGTTAATCAGCGGAAATTCTATTTCCGGGCTGATTAACTATGTTATCAGACGGTGCAACGGAAACCGAAAGTAAGGAAAATCGAGGCATACAATGATTCAGGACATTGCACCACATACGTGGGACATAACATACAAAAACATACAGCCGGACCCGGACAGCAGGGTCCTTTTTTTTAGCAGGGGACAGCTTCTTGTGCAGCAGGTATCGGACAAGCCTGCTGACGAATCCAATCAGGATATTCATCAGATAAGCTTTCCAAGATATGAGGATATAAAAGCAGAATGTCCCGATGCTAAATATCAGTATCTGTTTACACTTGACGATACTGCATTTTTCAGGGTGGCACTGTCACATGCAGACAAAATGCATATACTGGAAGTAACAGGTGGCAAATTCATAAACCGGCACTATATGCGCAGCGCGGCACCGAAGGAGTACGTGCTTGCCGCGATAACGGGATTTCATCTGGATGGCTGGTATGATAAGAACCATTTCTGCGGCAGATGCGCCAACAGGCTGGTAGAGGACGACGTGGAGCGCATGCTCAGATGTCCGGTCTGTGGCAACATGGTTTACCCGCGCATCAATCCGGCAGTGATAGTGGGAGTTACAAATGGAGATAAGCTGCTTTTGACAAAATACAATGGCAGAGAGTATAAAAAGTACGCACTTGTGGCAGGCTTTAACGAGATAGGTGAGTCGCTTGAGGAGACCGTGCGCCGTGAGGTCATGGAGGAAACGGGACTGCGTGTGAAAAACATCAGATACTACAAATCGCAGCCGTGGGGCTTTACCGACAATATACTTGCGGGATATTTCTGTGAAGTTGACGGAACAGATGAGATTGAGGTTGACATGCAGGAACTTTCGGTGGCAAAATGGGTGTCAAGAGAAGAAATCCTGCATCCCTAGAGGAATTAAGCCTGACAAATGAAATGATTTCTGTTTTTCGGCTTGACAAAGGCGATTTCTGAATGTATAGTAAAACGGTAGGAAATGAAACAGAGGTGCTATAAATGAAAATTTCAACAAAAGGACGTTATGCTCTTCGCCTCATGATGGATCTTGCAGAGAACAACAATGGGTCACCCATAAGCCTGAAGGATGTAGCGAAGAGACAGGATATTTCAGATAAATATCTTGAACAGATTATATCCATTTTAAACAAGGCGGGCTACGTCAGAAGTGTCAGAGGCGCACAGGGCGGCTACATGCTGAAGATGGAACCGCAGAACTACACAGTCGGCATGATTCTTAGACAGACTGAGGGCAGCCTTGCGCCGGTAGCATGTATAGAGGATGACGAGATAGTCTGCGACAGACAGCAGCAATGCGTCACATCTATTGTGTACAAGAAGATCAATGATGCAATCTCAGGTGTGGTTGACAATATCACATTGCAGGATCTGGTAGACTGGCAGAACGAGAAGAATGGAAATTATGTCATATAAAGAAAGAAGGTTATCATAGATGAGCAGATTAATTTATTTGGATAATGCGGCAACCACACAGGTATATCCGGAGGTTGTTGATGCAATGCTTCCTTACTTTACAGAGCATTACGGCAATCCATCAGCTATATACAGCTTTGCAGATGAGGCAGAAAGAGCAGTGGATCATGCCAGAGGAGAGGTCGCAGACCTTATCGGAGCAAAGAAAGGATGAGATATATTTCACAGGCGGCGGCAGCGAGTCAGACAACTGGGCATTAAAGGCCACAGCAGAGGCATATGCCGCAAAAGGAAAGCACATCATCACATCAGCCATCGAGCATCATGCAATTCTTCACACAGCACAGTGGCTAGAGAAGCATGGCTTTGAGGTGACATATGTGGGTGTTGATGAGGACGGAAAAATCAAGCTTGATGAGCTGAAGGCAGCCATCAGACCTGACACAATCCTTATCTCAGTTATGGCGGCAAACAACGAGATTGGAACTATCCAGCCGCTTAAGGAGATCGGAGAGATAGCAAAGGAGCATGGCATTTTGTTCCACACAGATGCAGTTCAGGCATTCGGACATATTCCGATTAATGTAGATGATATGCATATCGACATGCTCAGCGCCAGCGGTCACAAGCTCAACGGACCAAAGGGCATCGGCGTGATGTATATCAGAAAGGGCGTAAAAATCCGCTCATTTATCCATGGCGGAGCACAGGAGCGTCAGAGACGTGCGGGAACACACAATGTGCCGGGCATTGTAGGACTCGGCAAGGCAGTAGAGCTTGCAAAGGCCAACATGGCAGAGCGCAGCGCATATGAGACAAAGCTCAGAGACCACCTCATCGAGAGAGTGACAAGCGAGATTCCATATACACGCTTAAATGGACACAGAACAGACAGACTGCCAAACAATGCAAACTTCTGCTTCAGATTTATCGAGGGAGAGTCAATGCTTATCCTGCTTGACCAGGCAGGCATATGCGGCAGCTCAGGTTCAGCCTGCACATCAGGCTCACTCGACCCATCACATGTGCTCCTTGCAATAGGACTGCCACATGAGATAGCACACGGCTCACTGCGTCTTACATTATCAGAGAAGACCACTCTTGAGGATATCGACTATACAGTGGACAAGTTAAAGGAAATCATAGCACGGCTCAGAAGCATGTCACCGTTATACGAGGATTTCGTAAAGAAAAACGGCAAATCTGAGGCATAAATGAAAATTAGGAGGAACTAAGGACATGGCATACAGTGAAAAGGTAATGGACCATTTTAACCATCCAAGAAACGTAGGAGAGATGGAGAATCCAAGTGGTGTCGGCACAGTAGGAAACGCAAAGTGCGGAGACATCATGAGAATGTATCTGGATATAGATGACAACGGCATTATTCAGGAGGCCAAATTCAAGACCTTCGGATGTGGCGCAGCAGTTGCAACAAGCAGTATGGCAACAGAGCTCGTAAAGGGCAAGACAATCCAGGAGGCGCTTGAGGTTACAAACAAGGCAGTTATGGAGGCACTTGACGGACTTCCACCTGTAAAGGTACACTGCTCACTTCTCGCAGAGGAAGCAATCCATGCGGCACTATGGGATTACGCAGAGAAAAACGGTATCAAAATCGAGGGACTTGAGAAGCCTGTAAATGATATCAGCGAGAAGGAAGAGGCGCCTGAGGAAGACTATTAATGAAAAAGAAGGTTGTAGTAGGAATGTCGGGCGGAGTGGATTCGTCAGTAGCGGCATATTATAAAGGACGGGATACGATGTCATGATCACAATGCAGTATGCAGCCATATCCCTGTGTTAGCTGGCAGTCTCAGGAAGGCGGCTGCTGCGGTCTTTCAGCTGTAGAGGATGCCAGACGAGTGGCTGCAGTGCTTGATATTCCGTATTATGTGATGAACTTCAAGGCTGATTTCAAGAAATACGTCATAGACTATTTCGTGTCCGAATATGAGCGTGCATACACGCCAAATCCGTGTATTGCCTGCAACCGTTATGTGAAATGGGAGTCGCTACTTCACCGCTCGCTCGAGATAGGAGCAGACTATATAGCAACAGGCCATTATGCCCGCATAGCACAGCTTCCAAACGGCAGATACACCATAGCCAACTCAGTCACAGCGGAAAAGGATCAGACATATGCGCTTTACAATCTGACACAGGAGCAGCTTCGTCGCACGCTGATGCCTGTGGGAGAGTATGAAAAGCCACAAATCCGCCGTATCGCAGAGGAAGCCGGACTGCCTGTGGCGCACAAGAGCGACAGCCAGGACATATGCTTCGTGCCGGATCACGACTATGCCTCATTTATCGAGAATGAGACAGGCAAAACCTATGAGCCGGGAAACTTCGTGGATGAATCGGGCAATATTCTCGGCCGTCATAAGGGCCTCATCCACTATACTATCGGACAGCGCAAGGGGCTTGGAATTACAGCCGCAACGCCTTTATTCGTGAAGGAGTTGCGTCCGGCAACAAATGAGGTCGTAATCAGCACAAATGAGTCACTTTTCTCAGACACCTGTTATATCAGCGATATAAACTATATGGCACAGGAGCACATCACACCGGGCACCCGCAGCATAGGAAAGGTACGCTACTCTCACAGGGGGGCTGACTGTACACTCACACCTATGGAAAACGGCATGATAAAATGCGTATTTGACGAGCCACAGCGCGCCATGACACCGGGGCAGGCAGCGGTATTTTATCAGGATGGGCACGTACTGTGCGGTGGAACAATTGAAAAGATGATGGTAAATTAGCAGGACTTTTGAATAGTCGCGAATATATTATAATAATAGAGCAGACAGCATAAATAAAATGCCGTCTGCTCTATTAAATTATAGGGAAGTTTAAACAATTATGGAATGTTTTGAAATAAAAATTTGATAAGCACTATCTTTTTAAGGACTTAAATTGTTATACACTTGGAGATTTAAATACTTAAATCATATTATTTCAAGCAATTCCGGAATATCATGCTTGAGTGTTTCAAAAACCACGTTCAAATCTACATTTCCATAATCGTGGACTATACGATTTCTCAATCCATAGATTGCATTCCATGGAACGTTTCCTCTGTGGAGTTTATATTCATCTGACAATTTTTTTGCATTCTCAGATATTTGAATCATACGAAATAACA
>ENA-OQCQ01000020-OQCQ01000020.1-human-gut-metagenome-genome-assembly--contig:-NODE-20-length-17873-cov-1.412431_pt1 | contig 17873 bp, 19 predicted proteins | sample MGYA00242761_ERZ504585 | MGnify/ENA primary metagenome ERZ504585 (study PRJEB26092, sample SAMD00036343) | human gut metagenome | host: Homo sapiens | study: EMG produced TPA metagenomics assembly of... | reverse complement strand
ATTTTAGCAAACGCTGTCATGATTATCTGGACGCTTGCCATTATCTTACCGTTTATTCTGTTATTTATGTCTTCTATTACAGATGAAAACACACTGGTAGCGAATGGATACTCCTTCTTTCCGAAGAAGTTCTCCCTCGCGTCCTATTCCTACATCATCAAATCCGGAGGTCAGATTTTGAAGGCCTATGGAGTAAGTATTGGTGTCACGGTAGTCGGAACTCTGTTGAATGTCCTTCTGTCTGCTCTGATTGGCCTATCCTTTGTCAGTAAAAAATCTTCCGGGCAGAAATGTGATGATGTTCTTCGTGTTCTTTACCATGCTGTTCAACGGCGGTATCGTTCCATCTTACATTATGTGGACAGGTACCTTCCATATCAAAGATACGATTTTTGCACAGCTGCTTCCAAACTTCCTGCTTTCTGCATGGAATGTTATGATGATTCGAACTTATTTTACCACAAGCATTCCGGATGGATTATACGAGGCGGCAGAGATTGACGGTGCAAGCCAGTTTACCATCTTCTGGAAAATCGTACTTCCGCTTGGAAAACCGATCTTGGTAACAATGGGCACCTTTGCAGGCCTTGCTTACTGGAATGACTGGACCAATGGTCTGTACTATATCGTTAAGAATACAGGTCTGTACAACGTACAGAACCTTCTGAACCAGATGGTACAGAATATTCAGTTCCTGACACAGAGCTCCAACTCGAATGTGACAGCAGCTGCATCGACCATTCCGGCAACGGGAATCCAGATGGCAATCGCATTTGTAGCAATTCTGCCAATTATGCTGATTTTCCCATCTTTCCAGAAATATTATGCAAAAGGTATCGCTCTTGGTGCAGTCAAAGGCTGATACAGATGGAATGAATCATTAGCAGCGAAAAGGGCTGCTTCGTGATAAACTTATTTTAAGGAGGAATTTTTATATGAAAAGAAAAATGCTTGCTGCTTTTCTGGCAGCGACAATGGTGGGCGGCCTGCTTGTCGGCTGCGGAAACAGTGGAGACACTTCCGGCTCATCCAAGAGCTCTTCTGGAACAACATCAACAGCATCGGCATCTGGCGAGGCAGATGCTTCCGTAACAAAAACAGAGCTTGGTGAGTATACGGAAGAAAATCCTTATCATCTCGTATTTGCCTCGTCGAGTTCTACGAGCAGGATGACGCAGCACGTACTGCAGTACAGGATGCATTGAATGAATATATGATTCCGAAATACCATATTGAAGTGGAATTTCTTCCACTGCAGTATGCAGAATATCAGCAGACGATTCAGCTGATGATTTCCGGTGGTGATGAGCTGGATGTTATGCCAATTTATTACAGCAATGCTTCCAGTTGGATTGCAATGAATGGTATTGTCGATATGAACCAGTATATGGATACTCCGGAGGGACAGGCTATTAAAGATGTGCTTGGTGAAGCAAATGCAACGGTAGGTTCCATGAATGGTATTCTGTTCGGTTTTCCGGCACAGAAGGAATCGGTTGAACTTGGTGGTCTGACTATGAGAGCAGATATCTGTGATGAACTTGGTATCGCAGAGGAATACGGACTGGAGCTGAATCAGGATGAATACACCGGAAAAGTGTATGACTGGTCTGTTGCAACTGAAATTTTCAAGAAAGTAAAAGAAGCACATCCGGAAATGACACCTCTGTATCTGCAGGGAAGTGCAAGCCCGATGAGACGTCTTGCATTTTTCGACGAGTTAGCGGATCAGTTCGGTGTTCTGGATTGGGAGGCTGATCATGACTCCACAACCGTAGTGAACGAGTTTGAAACCGATACTTACAAAGAAGCAGTAACCCAGCTGGCGGAATGGTTTGATGCAGGATACATTTATCCGGATGCGTTGACGGATACACAGGGAGCTGCAGTTATGATGAAGGCTGGAAATACGTTCTCTTATATGTCAGCAATTAAGCCGGGCTATCTTGTTGAGGCAAAGGCATCTACAGGAACAGACTGCTATGCAATGTATTTTGGACAGGATGTAGAAGGTGGATATTCAACTACAAACGTAAGTTTTTATGATACTGGCATCGCAACCAACAGTGCGGATCCGGAAATGGCCTTTAAGTTTATCTCCGCGCTGTATACAGATCCGGAGGTTATGAATCTGTGGCAGAATGGTATTCAGGATGTAAACTATAAAGTTCTGGATGATGGTACTGCTTATTATGTAGATGGTGAAGATGCTTCTAACTTTAAATATCATCAGAATACAGGATGGTTTATGGGCAATCAGTTTAACACATACGTATGGAATGATGGTTCCAAGGATGCAAATTACTGGGATAAACTGCAGCACCATAACGACTGGGCACAGTATTCACCGGCATACGGATTTATGTGGGATTCTTCTGAATACTCTACACAGATCACAGCTCTGCAGAATGCACTGAATACGTATCGTCCAGCACTTGAGACAGGCTCTGTCGGAGTTGCTGGTGTAGAAGAAACACTCCAGAAACTGAATGATGCGCTGTATGCAGCCGGACTGCAGACTGTTATGGATGCAAAACAGGAGCAGCTGGATAAATGGCTGGATGAAAACGGAGGAGCTACAGAAACTCCGCAGTCTAACCTTGATACGATTGCAGCAGCAAAAGAAGCAAACTAACGAAAGATCAACATTAGGTATAATTAGATCTAAGGCAAATCCGCCCGGAAACCGTAAAGCTGTGCGGTCTTCGGGCGGATTGCTTTGTATGTTTTTGGCTTTTACAGCAGAAAGGATTTACTATGAAAAAAATGAATTACACATTTTCCGTGCCGGACAACAAACGCGTGCGTATGATTGTCAGCACAGACTGCAAAAATGAGGCGGACGACCAGTTCGCACTGGCACATCACCTGATGACACCGATGTTTATTCTGAAAGGCATCGTTCCGTGTCACTTCAACATGTTCTCCCGCGATTATGGCGATGGCCACACGGCACAGGCGAGCATGGACGAGGTCAATAAAGTGCTGGATCTGATGGATCGGCAGGGCGTATGCCCGGTCTGCAAAGGATCGGAATTTCCGATGAAGGACGAGCAGACTCCGGCCGTGTCGGATGGCGCAAAGCTGATCGCCGAAGAAGCCATGAAAGATGATCCGCATCCGCTGTTCATCGCCTGCCAGGGAGCACTGACCGACGTTGCCTCCGCACTTCTGATGAAACCGGAAATCGCAGACCGCATGACCGCCATCTGGATCGGCGGAGCACCGTATCCGGAAGGGGGAGAAGAGTTCAACCTCCGCCAGGATATCGCAGCTGCAAACGTTGTGATGAAATCCGGCATGAAGGTATGGCAGGTTCCGTCTACCGTATACAAGAAAGTAACAGTTTCTCTTGCCGAGCTGCAGCTTAATGTTCAGCCATGTGGAGAAATTGGAAATTATCTGTATCAGCAGATGGTAGACTTTAACAACACCTTCTATCAGTTCCAGGAATGGCCGCACGGCGAAATCTGGGGTCTCGGCGATTCTCCGACAGTTGGGTTGCTGCTGGCAGAGGTACAGCGTACCGACCTCTATGAAATGGTAGAAGCGCCGGAAATCAGCTATGAGGACATGAGCTATCACTTCACCGGAAAGAACCGCAAAATTCGCGTTTACCATGATCCGAATGCGGAGCTGACGTTGAGAGACTTTTTTGCGAAACTGAAATTGAATTATGGGATGTGACAGGGACTGCTAATCAAAATCAGAGCCTGTTTGAAAAAAGCTTTCCACAAGATGTGTGTCACAATTTATCGGAAATTTTGTTCGACAGAGGGCGTCGCAGCGGTTTTTGTATGGACAGAAAGAGCAATATAAAAACAGCCATCTGTGCAAGTTTGTCCAGATGGCTGTCTATCGTAATACTTTCGTTATTTACACACTTCGTCAATATCCACACGGTCGATCATAATATTCAGGATTTCCGTATCGGTATCTTTCATGCCGACTCTTCCGATGTATCCCATACTCTTGATCGTATCCTCGACATCTTCCCGCACGATACCTTCGCCCGGCTGGAAACTTCTGTGATGCTGGCCCATGTAGTGGGCGAGAATAGCAGCGTCAACAGCGGATGCAATTTTCGCCGCACAGGAGGATTTTGCGCCGTCGCAGACAATACCGCCGACGTTTCCAATGGTGTTGACGATCGTCAGACTGACATCTTCATAAGTTCCGCCAGAAAGATAGGTAATGGCGGCACCGGCTCCACAGCCTGCGCTGACGGCGCCGCAGTAAGCGGAAAGACTTCCAATATATTTTTTCTGATGAACCGCAATCAGGTTGCTGACAACGAGTGCGCGGTACAGTTTTTCCTGGGAAACGTTCCATTCTTTTGCAAACTCAATGACAGGAAGGGAAACGGTCATGCCCTGGTTTCCGCTGCCGGAATTGATGACGACCGGAAGAGAGCAGCCGCTCATACGCGCATCGGAGCCTGCCGCTGCACGGGCGCGGGCGCGGATTTTTACGTCATTGCCGTATTCATTCAGCAGCGTGCGGCCAACCTGTGCACCGTATGGATGACGGAGACCTTCATCGGAAATGGCAGAGTTCATGGTGATCTGACGGTCAAGAATTTCTTTGATGTCTTCGATCTTCACAGTATCGGCAAATTCAAGAATATCCTTGACGTTCAGCACACTTTTATCAACGTATTCAGGGGAATCCTCATGAGCCGCAATCTGATAAAGTATCTCACCATCTTTTACGATGCGTGAAATCAGGGTATGACGGTTTACAATCGTTACCTCCGCGCTGTGCTCTCCGGCAATGACTTTTGCAACAATGTAGAGATTCTCTACGCCTTCTTTTAAAGTACAGGTACAGAATCCCTGCTGTACCAGTTCTTTTGTCTTTTCAATATCTGCCTCGGTCACATCTTCAAGTACTTCAAGTTCACGTTCGGCACAGCCTCCGACGACGCCAAGCGTTGCCGCAACATCAATGCCCTTCAGACCGTTGGAATTTGGAACTTTAACACCCTTTACGTTTTTGATGATGTTTCCACTGCAGCAAAGCTCGATCGATTCCGGCATCTGTCCGAGTACTTCGCGTGCTTTTGCTGCCGCATATGCAATGGCAATCGGCTCTGTACAGCCAAGCGCCGGAACAAGCTCGTTTTTTAAAATCTTTACATAACTGTCATATAATTTCTGATCCATGAAAATTCTCCTGTATAGTTTTTTATGCGTTATCAACTGGTAAATCTTGCATTTCTTTCTGATTATACTATTGATATATCACTGATAATATCAGATGTCAAGTAGAGAATTGCAATTTGTGAATTAACATCATGCATTGACGCAGAAAAGAAAAGATGATACGATAAAAAAACAGTAAAATACTGAAATCGGAGGTAATCATTGGAGAATAGCAAAACTGTAACATTTTCACTTGGTGGAATGATTTTCGAATATGATGAGAAAAAGAATAAAATTAATATAGAAAAACATGGAATTTCATTTAAAAGTGCTGCCCGTGTATTTTTTGATTATGATCGAATAGAATATTATGATGAGGAAAATAGTAATGTTGAAGATCGATATGATATCATAGGTGATTTATCTGCAGGGACAGCGCAAATAGAGCGTAATACAGAGATTATGATTGGAAATATAAAAAGTGATGATGTTTTGTTTGTAGTGTATACGGAAAGAATACGGAAAAATGAAAATGGGGCAGAAATAGATGTGACAAGATTAATCTCCGCAAGATATGCAACCAATTTTGAAAGGGGGCTTTATTATGGTAAATACTAAAGAAATGACAGAAAGCCTGATAAAAGAACTCGCTTTTTCAGAAGAAGAATTAAGGGAACTAAAAGCAGCAAAAGAAAAACCTATTGTATTTGATGAAGATTGTCCGGAAACGACTCCAGAACGGGCGCTAAAATTTCGACGGGTAAATCCGCCGAGGGGAGCAGGCAAAAAAAGAGCATAAAAATTTGTGATCTCCGTAAAACCAGAAAATCCTAGTTTTACGGAGATCTTTTCAGAATAAATTGTATTTTCCTTTAAAGTGTCCTATACTGAAAAGTAGCAAAAATACACATCACGCTTTCATTTGGAGGATTTTTATGCAGAAGATTACGTTTCGAAAATTAGCTGGAGAAAAATATATTTACCCGGAACTGCAGGGACACTTTATAGAGTTTCTTGGCTCCTGTATTTATGATGGAATCTGGGTTGGAGAGGATTCGGAGATTCCGAATTATCATGGAATCCGAAAAGACCTTGTGGATGCATTTCAGAAGCTGCACCCGCCGGTGATCCGCTGGCCGGGCGGATGTTTTGCGGATGTATATCACTGGCGGAACGGCATAGGTCCGCGGGAGCAGCGGCCGGTTACATACAATGAAAACTTCGGTACTTTCGAGACGGATCCCAATCAGTTCGGTACGCACGAGATGATGGAATTCTGCGAGATGATCGGCGCGAAGCCATGGTTTAATATCAATATGATGACCGGCTCTCCATCCGAGATGCGAGAGTGGATGGAGTACTGTAACCGCAAAGAGCCGACGGCACTTTCGCAGGAACGAAAAACAAACGGCCATGAAAAACCGTTCGAGATTGAATACTGGGGTATCGGAAATGAAGTATGGGACGGCGGTGGAAAAATGACGCCGCAGATGTATGCGAACGAATACCGGAAATTCAGTTCCTCCTGTCCGTCGTTTGGAGGCGGCGATCAGGCATTTTCCATGAAATGCATCGCCAGCGGCCCGGATGGAAATAAGCCGAAAGAACGTGCTGCGTGGACGAAAGACTTTTTTAAGGAGATGGGAAAATACCGTATGCCATCGCTTTACGGCTATGATCTCCATTTTTACAACTGGAATCTGAAACAGCTTCAGACAGAGAAAAAGTTTGATGAAAAACAGTGGTATGATGTGATCAATGGATGCAAAGAGCTGGAAAATGTCATTCACGAGCAGCGCCGCCTGATAGACGCTGGTCTTGAGGCACTTCCGAAACCGGAGGGTCCGTTTCAGGCGGCACCGAGAAAATGTGAACTGATTGTCGGTGAGTGGGGAAACTGGCACAGCAGTGCGTTTAATGCACGCCCGGCGCTGTATCAGCAGTGTACGATGCGCGATGCCGTTACAACTGCACTGACGCTCGACATCTTCCACCGCAATACAGGGGATGTGCGCATGGCATGTGTGGCACAGTCTGTCAATGTCCTGAATTCCCTGTTCCTGACGGATGGTGAGCATTGTATTCTGACACCAAACTACGATGTGTTCGATATGTATCAGGTGCATCAGGGTGCGTATACGCTTGGCTTTGAGGAAAAGAACAAAGATCCTGAGGTCTGCATCTTTGCTTCGATCAAAAATGATGATATCTACGTCAACCTCGTAAATACAAGCTACAGCGAATCAAAGAAAATCGAATTGAAATTCAAACAGTATCCGGAATTTGTTGAGGCCAAAACACTGTACTCCCAAGATCCGCAGAACTACAACGATGCGAAACATCCGAACCGAGTCCGCTGCAAAGAAGGAAAAGCACCTGCACGGGAAAAAGACTCCTTCCAGATTGCACTGCCGGCGGCTTCGGTCAGCGTTTATCATTTCAGAAAAACAGAAACAGAAAAGTAATACATACAAAACGGGCCGCCCCGGGGAAAAGGATTGTTCTCACAGGGCGGCTCATTTCTATTACAAAAACAATTCAATCACAAATACCACGGCACAGCATGCCACCGAAACCTGAAACAGGCTTGCACCGAACCATGCGGCTGCGATGCCGACGACAAGCGCGAGTGCGCCGGAAACAGGGCTCTGTGTTGCATGGACAATCGCCGGGAAGGTCATGACTGACAGCGTCACGTATGGAACGTAGTACAGAAACGACTGAATAAACTGATTTTTAATCGGCTTCCGGATCAGCGTCAGCGGCAGAATCCGGATTGTGTAGGAAACCAGAGCCATGACGGCGATATAGATATAATTATTGTACATCAGCATTTTCCTCCTCTGTCTTTACCGGGAACAGGATAGCTCCGGCGCAGGAAATCAGAACGGTGAGCAGAATCGTTCTGGTTCCGTCGGAGAGAGTGGAGATGCCCGGGAGATAGCTGCAGATAAAGCTTAAGAAAAAGCTGACGGCAACAAGACCCGCTACCACACGGCTCTTTCGCGCCGGGGGAATGATGATTGCAAGGAACATGCCGTACAGCGCCACGCTTAAGGCACTGACAGCGCGCAGCGGCAGCAGATTTCCGGCAATAATACCAAGAGCCGTGCCGATCGACCACGCGGGAGCAGCGACGAGAATGGCACCGTATGTATAATACGGATTCAGCCAGCCCGGGCGCGCGATTGTGATGCCAAACAGTTCATCCGTTACATCGTAACCAATGAGAAAACGGTGGAAAAACGGCGTGTCCGGCGAAAAGCGCTGGGCAAGCGCACAGCTCATCAGAAGATACCGCGCATTGGCGATGAGCGTAATGATAGCGACCTGCAGATAGCCTGCGTTGGCGGCAATCAGTGTAAAGGCAGCGTATTCTCCGGCGGAAGCATTGTTGAAAAGACTGGCGAGAAAGCCCTGAAAAGGACTAAGACCTGCCTTACGCGCTGCAATGCCGAGCGAAAACGAGACCGCAAAATAGCCAAGCCCGATCGGAATGCCATCGCGGATTCCGTTGACCAGAACCTGGCGGGAAAATGAATAAGATCTTTGTGAACTCATAAAAAGCTACTTCCTTTTCCTTCGCAGAAGCTAGAGCATGTCTGAAAAAATCATTTCCGCAATCTGAGATTCGCAGCTTACGAAAAGTTTTTTTCAGACATGCTCTGGCATCTGGCAAAAATGTTGGGGTCAAGAGATCAAAAATCCTCTTGCAAGCGAGCTTGCACCGGCTTTTTGATCTTTTGCCCTGATATCTGATGAAAATTATAGCAAGTTTCGACAGGTTCGTAAACTCTTATTTTGTTCTTGTTCGTTTCACGCAGCCACTGCTTACGCCTGCGTTTCTAAGTCTGTTGAACTGAATTGTATAAAATTATGTACAAAAACAGAAGATAACGCTTGAAAATAGAAGAAAAATCCATTAATATCTATGTATACAAAAAACATTACCGAGGTGGTGCCTACGATGAAACTGCGTGCGCTTGCAAAAATAAATCTTGGTCTTGATGTGACCGGAAAAAGAGAGGATGGTTACCATGAAGTCCGCATGGTAATGCAGACGATCCAGATGTACGATCAGCTGGAAATAAAGGAGAGCAAAGAACCCGGAATAAGGCTGACAACCAATCTGCCGTTCCTTCCGTGTAATGACGGAAATCTCGTATACAAAGCGGCAAAGCTTCTGATGGATGAATTTGATATCCATCAGGGAGTCGATATGAACCTGACAAAATTTATCCCGGTAGCGGCCGGCATGGCGGGCGGAAGCTCGGATGCGGCAGCAGCACTGGTAGGAATTAACCGCATGTTTCAGCTTGGTCTGACAAAACGCCAGCTGATGGAGCGGGGTGTGCAGATCGGAGCGGATGTTCCGTACTGTGTGATGCGCGGTACGGCGCTGGCAGAAGGAATCGGCGAAAAGCTGACATCCCTTCCCGGCGTACCGATGTGCTACGTGCTGATCGGAAAACCGGGCATCAATGTTTCGACGAAATTTGTCTATGGAAACCTGCATCTTGATGAGGTGACGGAGCATCCGGATATCGACGGCATGGTAGAGGCGATCCGAAATCATGACCTGTACGGCATCACGGACCGCATGGGAAATGTGCTGGAATCCGTGACGTGTCCGGCGTATCCGGTGATCGATGAGATCAAGGCACAGATGATGAAAAACGGTGCGGTCAATGCGATGATGAGCGGCAGCGGCCCGACCGTATTCGGCATTTTCGACGATCCGGACAAGGCAGAATTTGCCCGCGATCAGTTAAAAATAAGCGGACTGTCGAAACAGACATTCCTGACTACTGTATCAAAACCGGGAGGTACAAAGTATGGCAAAAAATGAGTTAGACCTGCAGATGGAGGATTATCAGTACCTTCCGCTCCGCGATGTCGTGTTCCGCACGCTGCGCCAGGCGATTCTGCGCGGGGAGTTAAAGCCGGGTGAACGGCTGATGGAGATCCGGCTGGCAAATCAGCTCGGCGTTTCACGTACACCGATCCGTGAAGCGATTCGCATGCTGGAATTGGATGGCCTTGTAATCATGGTGCCGCGAAAGGGTGCACAGGTGGCGCAGATCACGGAAAAAGATCTGAACGATGTGCTGGAGGTGCGGCTCGGACTCGAGGAGCTGGCGGTAAAACTGGCGTGTCAGCGGATTACAGAGAGCGAACTGCAGAAGCTTTATCAGGCATCGCGCAGCTTTGAACAAATGCTGGAGACAACAGAGACGGATGATCTGCAGAAGCTTGCACAGGCAGATGTGGCATTCCATGATGTGATTTATCAGGCGACGAACAACGAGCGCCTGATTCAGCTGCTGAACAATCTGCGGGAGCAAATGTACCGTTACCGGATTGAATATTTAAAGGATGTAAAATCCCGACGTTCCCTGGTCGAGGAGCACGATGCCCTCTATGAACGTATGAAAAATCGGGATCTTGCAGGCGCACAGAAGATGATCCGCGAGCATATCGAGCGACAGCAGGAGAGTATTATGCAGACCGTACATCACCAGAGCATGACGGGTGTAGAAGAAAAATAAAAGCGTATAAAAATTTCGAAAAAGGAACATTCTGTTACAGAGTAAAAAAAATCGTGACAGAATGTTTTTTTATGGAATTTTGCAGAGTATATTTCTCCAGATGGTTTTTCGGAAGCTTTCAAAAGGAGGAGAAGGAGGGACGCAGGCATGGAAAAAGAGAAGACGCAGATTTCACTCACACTGGCGGAAAATGAAAGCGTGATCCGTACATGGTGTGAAAATTGCGATGATATTCAGATCCGCCCGATGAAACTCGGCAAAACGGGCGGAACCGGTGCGCTGCTGATCTACGTAGAAGTGGCGGTGAGCTGCGTTATGTTGAAGGATTCCGTGATCGGGAAGCTGTTGAACCGTCTGATGGAGGTTCCCGAGGCAGATATCCCGGGGGTTCTCTCGGAAAATCGGCTCGGAATTTCGGATGCACTGGAATTTGACACTATGGAGCTGCGTTCGCTTCCATGCTTGCGGGAAATGCAATTCTTTTTGTGGATCATTATGACCGTGCAGTCAAGATCGGATCGAAGGGTTATCCCAATTTAGGAGTGCAAAAAGCGGAGTCCGAAAAAGTGCTGCGCGGCTCTAACGAAGGTTTTTCCGACTCTGTCAAAACCAACACGGCACTCGTCCGCAAGCGTCTGCGGACCATCGATCTGAAAGTGGAGGAGATACATTTTGGTGCGCGTTCTGATACGGTTCTGGCTCTGGTGTATGAGAAAGAGTTGATTTATCCGAAATTTCTGGAAGAGGTAAAACAGCAGATTGCCGGCTGGGAAGTGGACGGCGTTTTTGACAGCGGCATGGTCGAGCAGCTCTGCGAACCGCAGTGGAAATCGCCGTTCCCGCGCTTCGAGACGACCGAACGGCCGGACCGCGCGGCGATGGAGATTCTGGACGGAAGAATCCTGCTTTTATGTGATAATTCCCCGGTCGGGATTCTCTTCCCGGCATCATTTGACAGCTTTTTAAAGGTCAGTGAGGACCGGTATCATCATTTTCTGATCGTCTCATTTGAGCGGCTGCTGCGGTATGCGGCGGTCTTTCTCGCCCTGTGGATTTCGGGTGGATACCTGGCTGTCACGGGCTTTCACACGCAGGTGCTTCCGACCAAACTCCTGCTGGCGTTCGCCGAAGCGCGGAAAGGCGTTCCGTTCCCCGGCATTCTGGAAATTCTTCTGATGGAATTTGCTTTTGAACTGATCCGCGAGGCCGGTGTGCGCATGCCGGGGCCGCTTGGCGGGACGATCGGAATTGTGGGCGGGCTGATCATCGGAGATGCAGCGGTTTCCGCCAATCTGGTGAGCCCGATGACCGTCGTTGTGGTTGCGGTTTCGGCGCTCTGTTCGCTGGCGATTCCGAACGAAGAGTTCGGTGCGCCGTTCCGGCTGCTGAAATTCGGCTTCATTTTGCTCGGCGGATGGCTCGGCATTTTCGGCATGGCGCTCGGCACGTTTCTTCTCGCAGGTCATCTCGCCGGGCTTATGAGTTTTGGTATTCCCTATCTGATGCCGTTTGTCGGGAAAGGACTTGCGGGCTACCATGCGCCGAAGGATTCCGTATGGCGGCCCCCGCTGCATCAGATGCGGGAGCGGCCGGTCTTTACAAAGCGCGATCAGAGAGTGCGGCTGCGGAAAAACAGAAAAGCTGCGGAGCCGGAAGAAAAACAGGAAAGGGGAGAGTGACGCATGTTTTCGGAAAATGACAGAATTTCACAGCGCCAGATGGAACGCCAGATCGTGCTCGTTCTGCTCTGCCCGGCGTTCTGGCAGCTCGCGGCGTACGGCGCATCGGACGGCCTGCCCGGTATGGCAGGGATTTTCGTTGGATATGGGCTGCTGGCGGTGTGGTGCATTTATCTCGTGCGCCTTGGCGGGCTTTACTGCCGCCTGGAAAGCGTGATGGGAAAGGCTGGGAAACTCCTTCTGGCAGTGATGCATCTGTGTTATCTGCTTTTCCTCGGCGGAACACTGCTTCGCAGAATGGCGGAGCTTGCCGCCGCGTATCTGACAGCGGGTGTACCGCAGGAGCTCTGCGGACTGTTTCTGCTCGCGGCGGCCGGGTTTGGTGTCGGCAGTGAAGTACAGAAAAGAGGACGGCTGGCGGAAGCACTCTATCCGTGGATTGTGGGCGGGATTTTGATTCTGCTTCTGCTGACAGTTCCGCAGATGCATTTTTCCTCGTTTGAGGATGCCTGGAAGACAGCAAAGTCTGTTGAAATTGTGGATAACGGAATACTTTTTGGGTGGAATGTGTGGAGAACACTGGAAAATGGAACACCGATTGCGCTGCTGCCGTTTTTACTGGGGCATGTGCAGAAAGAGCACAGGAGTGTCATTCTTCCGGTGACGCAGAGTATCTGGAAAACGGGGCTTCTTGTAATTGCAGGAAGCATGGCGTTGCTCGGCGTTTTCGGCCGGCGCGGCACGGCTGCGGCGCAGGACCCGCTCTTACTGTTAATGGCAGGAACGAGCCTGCCGGGTGGATTTCTGGAGCGGTTTGATATTCTGTGGATGGCATTTCTTTTGATGGGACTGCTGTTCACACTGGGAAGTCTGCTGTTTTACGTATCGCTGATCGGAGAGAAGACGGGACTGTGGAAACCGCAGAATCTCTATGTACGGATCGGTACAGTGCTTTTTATATGGCTGCTGTCATGCGCGGAAAGCGGCTGGTCGGTCCGATACGGTTACTTTCCGTTTTTTCTTGCCATCACGGTGCTGCTCGGCTTCTGCCAGAAGCATATGAAAAAACTGCGGCTTGTGTGTCTGGCGCTGGGCAGTATGATTTTCCTGTCATCCTGCGGGGCAGTAGAGCCGGAAAAGCGGCTGTATCCACTGGCGGTTGCCTTTGATTATGTGTCGGAAGAGGCGACTGCGCCGGAAAACAGTGAAACTGGGGAAGAAACCGGGACGGCGGTCAGTGAGAGCGGCGGAGAAAAGGAGACGGCTGGCGGTAAATGGCGCGTCTGGTATGCGCCTGCGAATCTTGCGGTGGTGACCGGCCAGGGAAAGGATGAGCAGGAGGAGGGAACCGACGAGGACCCCGCATCGCTGTTCTTTGAAGCGGAGACGTTTGAGGAGATTGCGCAGCATATGACAGCACAGAGGAATATGATCTCGACACCGGACACGTCCAGGCGATTGTATTTTCCGATGCACTGCTCAGTGACCGGGGACGGATGGAAGAACTGTTGAAGTACCTGGAACAGGACCGTGCGCTTGGGCACAGTGCCTATCTGTTTCACGCAGAAAAACCAGAAGATATCATGGAGCAGAACGGAAAACAGGTGGAGTCTGTCGGTGAGTACCTGTGCGGAATTTATGACAACCGGGTGAAAAGAAAAGAGGCGGTGACACTGGCGGACTTGTGCTATGCGTGGGAAAACGAAAGGAGCATTCTGTGGATTCCGAAAGCGCCGTAAAAGGTTTAAAGTGTATGGAATATCGGAGCGGGCAGTGAGTGTCTGTGTATAAAAGTTTTGAAATCCGGCAAAACTGGAAAAAACAGGAGGCAGCATATGAATGAGAAAAAAGTACAGAGCCGGAAACGGAATCAAAATCAGACACAGAAGAAATCCAGGGACAGGCAGGCGCAGCCCCGAAATACATTTGGGAACCAGTATAGAAGTCAATTCCAGGCGGCATTTCAAATTTTCTGCCGCCGCTGGCTCCCCGTCTGCATTGCGGCGCTGATCCTTTCCGGAACCGCCAATCTTCTCCGCGAGTCCCGTCTGCAGCAGGAAGTCGCTGCAAAGATCGTGCGCTTTCACGTAAGAGCCAACAGCGACTGCGCCTCCGACCAGCAGATCAAGCTTCAGGTACGCGATGCCGTTGCCGAAGAACTGCAGACGATCCTGCACGGAGCCGAAACAAAAGCAGAAACCGAAGAAATCCTGCGTGAAAACGAGCCCTCCATCCGTGCCGCCGCCCTTCAGACGCTGCGCGCAGGAGGCAGTACTGACGATATCACCGTAACGTACGGAAAAGCCAGTTTTGAGGAAAAAGAAACGGGCAATTATATTCTCCCCGCCGGAACGTACGACGCTCTTCAGATCAACATCGGCAGAGCCAAAGGGCACAACTGGTGGTGCATGCTGTACCCGTCCATCTGCTTTTCGGATGCCCTGCGCCCCGTAAACGAGGACGGCGAAAGTGCAGAAAAAGTCGAAAAAAGCCGGATTCCGCTGCAGAATCTGTTGAGTGACGCCGCCTACCGCGAAATCCTGAAAAGTGACTGGATTTCGTTCCGGTTTTTCTGGCGTTAGGCGGATTTTTCGAAAGACTTTCAAGAGAAATGATTGCAATATTCCTCCATTCGGGTTAAAATAATGTATCAGCGACCTATTTTAACCAGGGTCGTGAAATGAAAAAAGAAATGTAAAAATTCAGATATATTAAATATAGAAATGAACCCCATTCGGCATGACAAAAAAGTAATGCCGGATGAAAAATGGAGGAAAGTATGAAAGCAGACAGACAGGCGCCGATCGGCGTCTTTGATTCCGGTGTCGGCGGACTGACCGTAGTGCGTGAGATTATGCGAAACCTGCCCGACGAACGAATCGTATATTTTGGAGATACCGCGCGTGTGCCGTACGGTTCCAAATCGAAGAACACCGTCATCCGTTATTCCCGTCAGATCGTACACTTTCTGGAAACCCAGCAGGTCAAGGCAATCGTCATCGCCTGCAACACCGCAAGTGCGCTGGCACTCGATACGATCGAAAAAGAGATTGATCTCCCGATCATCGGCGTGGTAAAACCGGGTGCACAGATGGCCGTCGAGACGACGCAGAACAAGCGCGTCGGCGTCATCGCAACCGAGAGCACTATTCAGAGCGGCCTCTACCAGCAGCTCATTACCGAGGCAGATCCGGCGATCACCGTTTACGGAAAACCGTGTCCGCTGTTTGTGCCGCTCGTGGAAGAGGGCTGGACAAAAGATCCGATCACCGAGGAAGTGGCGCGCCGCTATCTGGCAGAGATTCTGGATAAAGACATCGACACGCTGATTATGGGATGCACCCACTATCCGCTGCTGCGTTCTCTGCTGCGGAAAGTAGTCGGAGAAAAAGTAACACTCGTCAACCCGGCATACGAAACCTCACAGGCACTGCGCAGACTGCTGCGGGAGCTGGATCTGGAGAATCCGGGAAACGATGAGCTGGGCCGTCAAAAATACCAGTTCTTCGCAAGCGACGGCGTGGAGCGGTTCAATGCCTTCGCACATTCCGTTCTGCCGGAGCAGATCAGCGATACGAAACAGGTACAGATTGAAAACTATTAAAAACGACATACAGAAAAGAGAGAGGAACATCAGAAAAGGATGGAAAAAGACGTACTCATCAGCATCCGCGGACTGCAGTATCTGATGGATGAGGAATCCGGCGAACAAGAACCGGTGGAGGTTATGACGACGGGTTCGTACTACAAGAAAAACGGCCATCACTTTCTGATCTACGACGAGGCAACCGAAGGCTTTGACATGATGACGCACAACATGATCAAATTTACGGAAAACGCCCTCGAGGTGCGCAAGCGCGGCCTCATTGATGTCCATATGATTTTTGAGGAGGATAAAAAGAACATTTCGTTTTATCATACGCCATATGGCATGATCAACATGGGAGTTGCGGCGACGAAGGTCAGAATGAAAGAGACGCCGGATCAGATTTTACTGAAGGCAGAATACGCGCTCGACATCAACGACAGCTACGTGGGGGACTGCGTAATCGATATCGAGGTAAGACCGCGGGAAGGCGGAAAACTGAATTTATAAAAAAATACCCGGGAAGAATGAAAATCATTCAACTCGGGTATTTTCGCGAGCAACGAGCCAAAGTCCGGGCTTGCACGAGACCTTGGCGACTGCCGCGAAAGCAAAAAGAAACACGCAAAGCGTGTTTCTTTTTGCTTCAGATGAAATTTTATTTTTCCTCGCCGCGTGCCTTGCGGAGCATTTTCTGCCAGAAGCCGTTTTTCTTTGCCGGCTGCTCTAAAGAACCGCGGATGCCGCGAACTCCGGTGATATAGATACCGCTTACGGTAGCCTTGACTTCTTTTTTTACCGGGATCTGATCGAAGATAGCAGCGTCGCAGATCAGGGTCATGATTCTCGGACCGACTTTTGCTTTGACGATCGGCAGTTTTGCACGACGCATCATTTTCGGTGTCTGGTCGATGACCATCTGTGGAAGTCCGGAATCTTTCATGCGAAGCTTTTTCTTATCTATGATCAACATGGAGACAGTCTGTTTCATGGCCTCCATTTGTTCCTGCTGTGCGGCCTGTTTTGTCTGTGCTTTTTTACCGAAGTAATACAGCAGACCAAGGATGACAGCGATGACAGCTAATACGATTAATACGATAATCCAGGGTTTCATCCCTCTATTCCTCCTCTGCAAAAAATAATGTGGGCATCGGAACATACAATGCCAGTCTATGAACATTCTAACATTGATTTCGGCAAAACGCAAACACATTTTAGCGCAATCCAGGCGATTTTACGGTCGAAAATCATAAGAATTTCTAAAATCGGAGCCCCAGCCTTTTTTTTACCAGACAAGTATGGTAAAATGAGATTTACAACGCGCCGGGAACGGCGTAGTATGGAGGAAAATTCAAGAATGAAAAGAAAAGCAGCAGTCATGCTTCTGCTCATGACACTGGGAGCAGCCAGTGTGAGCGGATGTGGAAAAAACAATACAACAAGCAGCAGTTCCGTATCAAGCGCAAGCAGCACAAGCGCTTCCTCAGCATCCGATGCGTCGAGCGCAGGCAGCACATCGTCCGACAGCACAGCTTCTGAGGAATACGCTTCCCCGAGTGATGTAGACGGGATTCCGGTTGTCGATGAGGAAGTTGATCCGGCAGAGTGTGTAACGCTTGGAGATTACAAAAAAGCTCACACTGGAAAAGAAAGTAGAGCAGGTAACGGATGATGACGTACAGACGGCCATTATGGCAGAGACAGCTGTCACCATGGACGATCCGGATGCCACCGTACAAAAAGGCGACACCGCCGATATTGCCTATGTTGGCAAAGTTGATGGCAAGGAGTTTGACGGCGGAAGCAGCGATTCCTACAATCTGGTGATCGGATCCGGTACCTTCATCGATGGATTTGAGGATGGTGTCATTGGAATGAAAACAGGGGAGACAAAGGATCTGAACCTGAAATTCCC